>Ga0228710_1001122_pt1 | contig 38934 bp, 16 predicted proteins | sample MedpolnodulmetaG_FD_177995 | JGI IMG/M metagenome (GOLD analysis project Ga0228710, IMG submission 177995) | Root nodule microbial communities from Medicago polymorpha collected in Santa Monica, California, United States - pink nodules | ecosystem: Host-associated > Plants > Roots > Nodule...
TCCATAATGGAAAAGAGCATTTACCTATTTATATAACAGATCGTATGGTAGGCCATAAGTTGGGAGAATTTTCACCTACTCTAAACTTCCGGGGGTATGTGAAAAATGATAATAGATCTCGTCGTTAACCTGAATTTTAAGGTAAATTTAGTATACTAAATAGTCATTAATAAATAAATATTAATTAATAAACTCATTTCATTTTTCGTGAAAATAGAACCTTAGGATAAAGAAGAACCAACACATATAAGTATAAGCCTTTGGTCAAAAAATATTTGTGTCTATTCACAAGACAAAGCGTGAATCGTAATTCATAATATTTATATTTTTAAATTTAAAGGGTTATGATAATAGAATTATGCTTTATGAAGTTGAGCATATTATTCTATTTTTTTTAATTGCTTTATTCTGCAGGAGAAAATGCTAGTCACAATATATATTTCAACGAACTAAGTCAATGAGTCATAAAGATATATAATATATTTAGTTTATATAAATAAAAAAGATATAGATAAAAAAGTAGAAAAATAAGACGTATTATTTTATATAAAGTAGTGAGGAATTATGGGACAAAAAATACATCCGCTTGGTTTCAGACTTGGTACAACTCAGAATCATGATTCTATTTGGTTTGCACAACCAAGAAATTATTCCGAGAATCTAAAAGAAGATAAAAGAATACGAGATTGTATTAAGAATTATATACAAAAAACGTCCGGTGTCAAGGGAATTGGACGAATAAAGATTAAAAAAAGAATCGATCTGATTCAAGTCATAATCTATATGGGACTTCCAACGTTATTAATGGAGGGTAAGCTTCGAAGAATTACAGACTAATGTGCAAAAAAAACTTAATTGTGTGACCCGAAAAATGAACATTACAATTACAAGAATTCCAAATGCTTAAAGCGACCCTAATATTCTTGCAGAATTTATAGCCGGACAATTAAAGAATATAATTTCGTTTAGGAAAGCAATCAAAAAAGCTATTGAATTAGCTGAAAAAGCTATTGCTTTTAAGCAACTTTAATATCCATATTAGACTTGAATTTCTTTTAATTAAAATTAAACAACCTCACTTCATTTTATTTCTTCTATACCTTTGAGGTCTCTCATCCCTTCTAAAAACTTTTTCTAAAAAGTTTAAAATTAATCAAACCCACCAAATGAAGTTTTTGAGGTGAACTACATTGGTTTTGATTCCACTTGTTGGTATGTAGGCAAAGGACCCAATCCTTCCAAAATAAAAAATAACCAAAAAACATACTTTTTCGCCCTCCATTCTTTCACTTAGACATTTAAGCAACTATTTTCAAACTAAGCGAATAACTTAGCACAAGATAAATTAGGCAAGAGGTTCCTACAGATTACCGTAGTCGTTTAGGGTGCGTAAAACCTTCCCTTTGCGAAACCAACCCCCGGACCGTTAATCTCTCAAGGGTTTTTCTATCTTTTCCCCTTCCCAAGAATAAAAGTAGAAAGTTCAAAGATTGAGGATTCAAAATCAATCAATGGTTTGATATCCGAAAATCAAGACCACAATATCCAAAAAATATGTCGGCACATATCGACCAAAAAACGGATGAACACCGACCAAAAAGTGTCATATTTTACATAATGAAATTAAATCATATAAATGTTCCATAACATCTTCAAATTCTTCGTTTGCTTTAACCGGAGTGTCATTCAACAAAATAGGATTGGCTTGATTTGTTGGTTTTTTTGGTGCAACCGGTCTCTCTCGTAGCTCAATCTCCACTAGTGTTCGAAAACGATCGTGTTGATCCAAAAATTCATCCTCCCATGTTGCCGCCTCATTGCTCCTGTGATTATTCCATTCGGTAGATGATGGAGGAAGTGGGCAACCATCTTTCAACAAAAGAAGGACAAAATGATTTGGGATTAAACCAAGGAAAATTATGTTGCTTTTCGGGTTAACCGGAGGCCGACCTCTAAGTGGGAAAAAAGTCTCGGAGACTCCAATATCAAGGGTAGTCATCTCTACCACCGGCCTATTGTAACAAGATGCAACGACGTGTCCCATATCCGGCAATGTCAACCATTTATCGGGAGGTGCAAAACTACTAGCATTTTTGGGAGGATGCAATCCATCCAAGATGTAGTTATAACGGCGCTCGCTCGCATATATCTCGATATATTTGTTTCTATGCTCTTTCAATTCTTTGATAAGTGCTCTCCGCACCATAACATGACTTTCTTCCGTCAAACCCACAGATTCAGCTATAACCCTAAACCCACAATGTCCATCGCCAATAACATCCACAATTCTCCCAATGTATGGTCTCATGAATTTTGGCATGTAATACATAGGACTCGATGGATCATAATTTCTTGAAACCAAGATACGATTAGAAACCGGAACCGAAGAAATGCCAATGCGAGCACCTTTTCTTTTAGGTTGTGAAGATTTTTTTCGTGGTGAAAATTGACTTCCCGGATGTTGAGAATCAATAGTCTCCCACGAAGATGGGATCCTTGAAGGTTGAATTGTGTTTTCAAAAACTTTTCTTTCTTACGTTCAGAAGAACTGTTCCCAGGATCAGAGTTTGATAGAGTTCAGAGTCTGACTTGAGTTCAGAGTCTTAGTGCAACGGATAGATAGTAAGAGAGCAGAGAAAGAAAGAACACAAGCAATTATACAGGTTCCTTCCACAAACCGGAAGTAGTCCTGTCCCCCTTGTACTTCCAAGGAGAGTTCCACTAAAATGTAATATCAAATTACAAGTTGCTCAAACACACAGTAAGAGACTTCTCAATGCTCAGGGACAACTCCAAGAGACTTCTATGCTCAATCACAACTGAAAGAGACTTCTATGCTCAATCACAAAAGAAAGAGACTTCTCTAAACAATTACAGAGAATTGAAAAGAGTTTTGAATACTTGATATACAATCAGAGGTATTCACAAAACAATACAAACAGAACAGACTCTGTTTTTCTAGACACTTAAGAATTCTAAGATATGAACTTTTGTAAGAATTCTCTAAGTTGTTGATGTGTTTAAACTTGCAGCGTTTTGGCTCAGATATGCTTTTTCTTGTATGTATGTTTTTTTATTCTTCAAGTCTTCATCCCTATTTATAGAGGATTTGAGAGACATTGAGAACTAGCCGGTACATCAACTTGTCTTGTCTGAAGCTTTGATTCACCATTGATCTTTTGCCCGATTTGATGATTGTCCTATGAAGAACCAATTTCAAATCCATTCCACTAGTAAAGGAACATTGTCTGCAAACATTATTGTTATTCTTGTCTTGATGTAGAGACAAGATACAGAGATGGTGGTTGCAGAGGCATGCTCAGAGTTAGTGGTTGTACATTTCGTACACTGTACTTTGTCAACGCTCTAACGCTTCTGGTGAAGTAGCTTCTGATGAACTAGCTTCTGATGACCTTGCTTTTGATGACGTGTCTTCAGGAGCGCTTTTCTTCAGACGCATATTTCTTCTGACGCATTTTCTTCAGATGCTTTAAGCTTCAATAAAATTTCCTTTGCTCTTTGACCTGTTCAATCAGAACCTCTTATGAATAATACTTTGATTAAGATCCTGTACACTTGAACAAATGTTTAGCATATCCAATTGACAATTTTTAATACCTTGTTATCATCAAAACTTAAGAGGTGATTTTGCGTAACACCCTTTGTTCCAACAATCCTATGTGTCGTTTTTGGTGTAGATTTGATTTTTTTCTTTGCTCCTTTGGTTTGTACCGTTCTTGGAGGTGGTGAAAACATTGTTGTCTCCGGAAACGCTAACAACCGCAAACCCTCTTTGATTTCTAATTTCATTTGGGATGGAACTCTTTTGAGACGTTCTTGAATACCACTCCACTCCTCCGCGACCGAAAACAAATCTTCATTACTTTCTTCTTCACCCATATACAACTTATGACAATGCAGGTGTATCTCATCCAATCGAATGGGCTTGCTGTGACGGACTTTCATAGCAATGAAGCATGCACATGGTAGGCCATACGACGTCCTTATAACACAACCGCAAGTTTTCTTGTCAATGCACAAGGTTTTCCTAGCACGCTCTTTTTCCAAAAAAATAAAGTTCATGGCTTGTCTAGACATGTGACCCCCCAACCCATAGTACAAAGTGACATCTTTGTATCTATGTTCCAAGACCATAAAGCTCCGACCAAACAATGACTGTATCTCTCCAAATTGGATTGCCAACATCTCATAAATTTTTTCCCAACAAGTACCCAAATCACACTTTGAGGTGGACAAATAATCCTTCACTACACCATGAGCTCCTTCAACTCTGTTCGTGGTCCTGCACCCAAGATGTAACACAAGGTCTGTCCATGCCCTCACTATTTTGTCCTTAAAAGGGCCCAAAATGGTAGTTTGAACATAGTGAAGAAACTTTGGGTAATCATTACAAGCATCTTAGAATTCCATTAGATTACCCGCATATAACTCTTGAGTAGGAGATTCAACCAATTTTTCCCATGCATGAAATATGGTATCAACTAACTTACTATGCTTCTCCTCGTCGACAATCTTCTTTTGCCCATCCACTACCACAACATTTTGTTGAACTTTACAATTAGTGATGATTCTTGCTCTAACATTTTTGCCAGCATGGAAATAACAAAGTATTGCACTACTATCGGGGAGAACATTTGCTACGGCATTCATCATACCTGTGTCCCTGTTGGTCACTACCACCTTAGGCATATCACTATTTGGTTCAAGAAGTTTAAGCAACATTTGCAAAGCCCAAGTAAAGTTATCCTCCTTCTCCGACGTCATAAATGCAAAACCAACCGAGTATGTCAAATAGGTTGAGGTGACTCCAACTATTTCAAACAACGGCATCCTATACAAGTTGGTTTTGCACGTGGAATCCATTATCAAAACAGTCGAAAAATTGTTAAACAACTTTACCGATGTTGAATGAGTCCAAAATATGTCTTGAACGGTTTGACTTTCCTTTTTTTCTCTTACGTAATAAACATATCCATTCTCTTCCAACTTTGAGATTAGAAATTGCATCTCCGTCAAGTCACCCCTTTTTGCCCTTTTGAATTTATGACGTTCATTGTAGACTTGCTTGATATTTGTCATGGACTCTTTCCTTTTCTTTTTCAAATTTTTCAAAATATTTTTTGGTTTCACCGAACTATTGGTCAAGTCATGTACAATCTTCTTGTCGTCCTCCATTAATCTTCCGACAAGAAGGTGCCCTGCTACATACGGCACCATCTCATGGTTGTGAACACTATTAAGAATAGCCAATTTCCAAGCATTGTCTTCCCTGACGTCATATCCACGCATCTTGAACAAACACCCACCTTTTCTTGATCCCGTTGCTTGATGCTTCACTTTTCTCTTCGGTACTTTATGCTCGCCGCTCCATTCACAAACCAACTCCAACATAGAATTTCTACCTTCACAAGATCTTCTAATGATAACCGTAAATCCAGCCCTATTTGCTTGTCGACGGACCCAACCGAGCAATTCGTTTTTATCGTTCCATGTGTCTCGGGTTGAAAAGAAATGAGCCGTGTCCATTTCGTTGTCACGAAGTTTCCACACATCAGAATTGACGCTTGAAGCCTCAACTTTAACGGAAGCTTCAACCTTCACGGAAGCTACGACCTTAATGGGAGCTTCAACCTTAATGGAATCGACAACGCTAGGTTTTCGATCACCCGGTTCATCACCCGCATTCTCAACCATATCTATAAATAAACAACATATAATTGCTAAAATAATTAATAAACATGTATCTAATATCATATAATAACATAAACAAACCAAATTTCTTTTTTTTTTTTGGCAGTAGCATTGCCAAATGAAAATTTGAAAAAAATTCTAAGTGTTGGGCGGCAGTTAACAGCCGCTGAAGGTCGTGTCAGAACAAAAAAAAAACAGCAAAATCAATCAAATGTAAACGAGTTAAAACTTGCAATAACTTTTTTTTGATGCATATTGTGTGTAGAAACGTCCTAGCAATCGATCATCAATGATTTGGAACCAAGATTTTGACAAATAATTTTTGAAATGGGGATTTTTTGAGGAGTGGTAATATGAGGTAAGGTGATGAGTGAATAAGAGGGAGGGGTTTTCTGGTTTTGGGGGGAAAAAGTAACAACAGTTAACTATCGCTGGCACCAGCGGCAGTTAACTGCTGCCGGTTAGCCCAATGGTAGTTAACTACCGTTGGGGGCTTTAAGGTAATTTTCTTGTGTGAATATGACGTTTTTGAAGTCAGAAGAGCAATTTTCAATAATTAATGTTGCTAAAAGTAAGTTCTATACAGGCTCTATATTTCCTTATCTAGTTTAGAACTCCAAATCTTTCTCTAGTTTAAGTTATTTAAGTTACTATCATTATTTAAGAGTTGTGCAATGTTGTGATTAATTCACACCGCGACAACCACAATCCGTATCACAACATCCGTAACGGCCAAAATCGCGAAATTATATACGCGACCGCAACCTTGACCGCGACCATTATTTAAAACCTTGCTTGTGGCCTGAGTAAATTAACGTGATGATTAAGAATTGAGATTGGTTATCCTCCATTTAATGTCTATTTATGAGAGAGACAAACACATGTAATAGCTTTGTGGGATCCACTTAGGCCAACTCCAACAACAGTCATTCACATGCGTTCACTAGTGTGTAGTTTCAAAGAATGTTTTTTTTTTGCATTGGAGTCCGCCATGCTGGCGTTCTCGTATCGTTAGGAAGTAACGGTCCTTGGAGGGGGTAAATCAATATTTTAATAAAAAAAAGCAAAAAAATAATCGTATATGGTCCTTTGGTTAGCGTTCTGAATATTTGTTGTGGGAGCAAAACTTTAACGGGTTGTTTGAAGATTAGGCGACTAATGGGACCCACAAAGAACCAATGTATGGAGTTTACCGCAGGAGCTGCTCTTAATAGTTAAGTTATCACATGCATCTATCTCTCTCATAAATGAACACTAAATGAAGAAAACTAAATGAAGGAAAGTCAAACTCTATTTGGAGTGGTGATGTGGCTCAACACAAAATTCGTACTGTGGCCTGGAGTAAAGTCTGTAAACCTAAAGATGAAGGGGGTTTGGATGTGTAGAATCCCTTTCTTGTGAATTAAGCTTCCCTTCTTCATCTTTGTTAGAAACTCATGACTTTAGATGAACAGTAGTCTATGATGTGCAAGGCCAGGGGCGGACCTGGACTAGGCCTGGTGTGGCAAGTGCCACACCAGTTCAGGCCCAATTATTATTATTATTATTATTATTATTATTATTATTATTATTATTATTATTATTATTTTAAATTTTATATTATATAAATCAATCTTTTTAAATTAATCACATGTGTATGGTGTATTCTAGTGGTAAATATGTGCCTATTCAGGCGTGGGGAACTTGCGTTTGACTCTTTTTTTGCCCATTTTAACTTTTCAACCGGAGTACTTGACATAAAATCCAATAGTATGTAGCACTATACCAACAAATTTTTTATGAATAATTACTGTGAGTAATAATATATATAGACTAAAGAAATTCCCCCCTAAAAAAATTACTTCTGGCTCCATCATTGATGCAGACTTGCAAAAAATTATGCCTCATTGATTTTGTGAGGCCAGGTCCACCCTTGTGCAGGGCTATATTTTTCATAAAAGGAAAACCTATGATTTATCCTATATCCTCTTCTATTTGGTATGGTTTAAAATCTCAAGTTAATACACTTTCTTCAACAAGAGTTCCAAACTTCCAATCAAATAAGTTTCTAGAAGATACCAAGTATTATATTGGTTTATTTTTTTTGAAGAAGCTAATATAAATTTATTCAAAACGCAAAGAATCCTACAAGCACAAGGAATGCAAGACTAGGAATCTTAAAGTAGCAACATACAAAGGAAAAGTGTGCCGTATATATGCGGAACACACAAACAAACAACCATACCTCAAATACAAACTTCTACAAACAAACCAAAAACGCCCTCAAACTTCCACAAACAAACCAAAAACACCCTCTATTGAGGCCCCCGAAACCAATAAAAACTAAACACCGAAACCAAGAAGTCATCTCCAAAAACTAAAGTCTAAACACCCGCGCAATAGCAGAAACAAATCTTGTGTCAAACCGTTGTAAAACCCTTTCAAAATAACCATCAAACCTACCAAAAACCCGTGTAACCGCACCTTGCTTATCTTCTACAGTTGAGTGCAGTTAAGCACATGTAAACACCCAAAAAATCACCACCTAGAAAACACATACCACCCCATAAAATCACAATGAACTGATAGCCCAATTCTTGAAACAAGCAACAACGTCTAACATGTATTTGAAAACCCATCAACAACAAACCCATTGAAGAAAACCCACAAAAAGACATAACTACTACCAAAAACCACCACAAGCACCACCACAAAAAGCAGCATCAACACCACCACCAAAACTACCATTAACCACCACAAAAACCACCATTAATCCTCACCGAAAACCAGCACCAGCCACCACTAGCATCACCAATAAAAACTAACACCAGCCACCACGAGCATCACCACCAAAAACCACCACAAGCACCACCACAAAAAACCCAGTATCAACACCACCATGGAAACCACCATGAACCACCACAAACCAACACAACAAATAATCCATCAAAACCATAACAGATGATATGCAAACACAAATCATCACGTGACCGATCGATCACCACCTACGTTGCAAGCAAACAAAACCTACATCCACCGCCAAGAAAGAAAATAGATCTGGTATCAACCACCACATACCATAAAGCCAAACTTAAGCCATCGGAGTTGAACGACCAAAGAAATAGAGCCGCAACACATTTCATGACTCCACAAGAGGTCGACCGCCGGAACCACAACCAAAACCACCGCACATGACCATCGACAGATCTAGAGGTAGGTGGTGCGGAGGGTTTAAGTCGCTCGTCGCAACACCATTATATGACTTAAGTCTAATAATAAAATGGTTCGACTATGATTTAAAAAATTGGTGGCTACATGAATGTTTGGTTATCAGGCTTAGTTTCGTCAATTGCTTTTTTGGCTACAGTGATGAAATTTTGATTTGTATTACACAATTTGTGCTTAGAAGTATTTGTATTTTTGAAGTTCTTTTCGGTTTTTCTTTTAAAAAAGGAATTTGTGAGTACATGCTTTAAGGACATAAGCTATTTACAAAAAACATAAGTTATAATTTTGTCGGACTTGAGATCTCTAGATGACGGTTTTGAATGATTCTTAAGTGTAAGATCTTCATCAATAACATTCTTTTCCAACAAAGCGAAGTAATATAGAGTAAAATGTATGTGTATTTGGATCAATGTTATAAGTTAGTATTTATAACGTTGGTTTAGGGTTTTAGTTCTTGAACCTTTATCTAGATAACCATCCTCAAACGACAACAATGGGCTGTTTATGAGAAGAAATCATTGAATTCAAACTGAATGACCCAAATTGTCTCAAGACGCCATTACTTTGGTGCAAATTAAAGGATTTGTATAAGGTGGTTTATTTGGATCAAAAATTGCTCTTCTCCCATCAAGAATTGCTCATCCCCATCCAAACTGATGAAAATACCCTCAGCGTGAGTTAAGTCACGCAATTGTTAGACGCAACGTGACTTAACTAACGTTGCGTGACTTAAGTCACGCTGGTTACAGGTATGCGTGAGTTAACTCACGCTTGGATTAACACCTGCGTGAGTTAACTCACGCTGGGTCTGTGTTCACTAAAATAACATAAAAAACGCAATTTTCCCTAATTTTCTTCATTCTGTGATTCATTCATACATACATTCAGCCAATTGCATCCATTTTTTTCATCATTCATTCAATCATTCATTCACTCATGATTAAAATACACATAATAAAACCCAAAATTACGCAAAATGTCATAAAAAACGCAAAAGCACAAGTGTAAATATGTTACATCCGCTTGTTCAAAAAAAAAATATGTTACATCCATATCCGACAAAATGTCATAAAAACTACAAATATACAAAATTCATAAGATAAGACTCTTACTCCGGTGGACTATGACTCCTACTCCTCTTCCGCGGAGACGGCACCTCCTCCAGCACGCTATACTCGGATCAAATGATCTCAATAGTGTCGACAACGATAGGATTCAAATACACATCAAGAACCCCTGCAGCGCTGTCCACTATGGCTTTGATGTTCCGGTTGATCTGGAATGGGTCGGGAGGCTGTCTAGCCCATTGTATTAAGAGCTGTGTAGTCAGCAACAGCCGCAACGACGATCATAATAGGATAGGATACATTGTAGAACCATTTCATATACCCCACCGAATGCTTCCACACCTCGTCCTCCAGGACTGGATCACCCATCTTCTGCTGGCTAAGGACATGGACAACAAATTCCATGAAGGCCATAACCACATCCTCTGGCAGAAGCTCTGCAATCTTCGTAGGAGGTCTGGGAATGGCCTGAACATATCCATACTGCCTTAGAAACCACTCCGGCAAGTGACGACACATCCTGGCTTTATCGACCATGATCCATTCAGAGTACCATCATATGTCCTGAAAAGGCGTCAGTTCTCGCCGAGTCTTATTCGGCCTCCAGATGACATTATGATGCTCCATCAAATCAATTTGTTGGATATTTGTATTGGTTGCATTATTGCTAAAACAAATATCCTGGTTTGTGTTGTTGGAACCAATGTTCCAACATGTGCTTAGGCATCTATGTAAGATGTTGGACACGATGTTCCAACATCTTGGCACGGTTCAGTGTGCCTGGGTTCATGCCTATTTGTACGCGCGCCTTATCTTTAAAAGGAAACAATATTTCTTTTTCTTGTTGACCAAGCAACGCGCATATCTTTACAGAATCAGCTGTGGAATATTCCTAAAGTTGTGATTATATTTTAGGAAATATTTGTAGTTGTTTTGGACGCTCCTAAAGATGTTCCTACATTTTAGGACTTTCCATATTTGTCTCTGATTCTTGTTTTGCAGATCAGCTGGATGATCTGTTCTGTTCTGAAGCCCAACTAAAGTATTTGACCCGAGCTGCTTCAGTATATAAGGGAGACTTCAAGACCTAATGAACTATTCAAGTCGTCATTCTAAAAAGTTTAGATATTTAGGGTTTTGAGTCTTTATGTGTTCTATTCTTGTATCATGTTGATGCAGGTTTAATACCTTTATTGTGAGCCTTTCTTGTATCGTTTGTGATACATGTTTAGGACTGTGTGTTGAGTTGTAAACTCATGTGTACTACACCAAAGCTGTGAAGTACGGTGTTAGTTGTTTTGTTTGAAGGTAACTTCATCTTTGTGTTTGTTGTATGAGGTTTGATAGGTCACATGGGCAGTGACTGACCATAGGATAGTGAGATGGGATCTCAGATCTAGGAGTTCCTAGGTTGAAGTCTAGACGAGTAGCTCCTAGGTCTTTAGTGTAAACGAGGAGTTTGCTGAGAGCTATTGAATAAAGACTACACTAGTGGATTTCCTTCCTGGCTTGGTAGCCCCCAGAGTAGGTGTGATTGTCACCGAACCGGGTCAACAAACTCAATGTGTTCTTTACTTTCTTGTCATTTAATTTCTTGTTTTTTTTTATTTCTGTTAAATTCGTGATGTTGAAACATTGAACGGAACATTATAAACGTTGAAACATCTTACAAAACATTTTAAAACAAGTACGCTAGAATTTCACAATTGCGCCTCTGTAGTTTCCAAGATCAGAAAAGCCAATGAGAGGTTTCCATCTACTCACAAGCGGGTCAACAAACTAGTAATCTAGCTCACGCTTCCTCAGAACGAGCTACTTGAAGTGCGCCAAAACCCATCCCTGCAAATACAAAGAGACAAATGTATATCAACACAAGTATCATACAAACAACTATGCATTTATGATCCATTAAAAAAATAATAAGAAAAAAATATATTACCACAAGCAAGGTCATGTAACCACCAACGACTTTAACAGCTGAGTCAGAGGTAAGAGAAAGCTGCTCATACAGGAAAGCAAGTGTCATCCCTCCGCATGACCAGTCACCCAACATGTCCAAATCCTGAAGCGCAAGAAGCCATAACAGATTAACGCTTTTACTGTTCTTACCGAAAAAAATGGTGTAGCCAAGAAAGAGCAACAAAAACGCCTTAGTGCAGGCGGTCCAAACAACAGTCTGCTCCACCTCCTCCTCATCTGATGCAGGCACCACCAACTTATTACACCTATTCAACAGTGATTCGTAACGCCTCTTCAGTTTAGTGCAACTGATAGATGGACCACTCTGTTTGGTCACCTCATCTCTCACCTTAGTCTCTGTAAAACATAGCTCATCCTGCAGCAACTCTATGCCCTGGTCATGATCTAACTCCTCCTCATCAATGAGCCTCTGAGTAATGGGGATGTTTGGAAGACACACCACATCATCTAGGGTGACTGTCATCTCCCCAACAGGCAGATGGAAGCTGCTGGTGTCCTCATGCCATCTCTCTTACAAGGCACAAACGAGCCCATGACTGATGTTATCGTACCCAGACTTAAGGAGGGGGAAAGACCGTAATCATTCACCGGCCCCCAGAGCCAGTCATTTGCATGTCCCGACAACGACACTATCAAGTTACTAAGTCTAAGCTTCTTCCCGTGCGAGACACCGGTCATCATATACGTCAATTGAAACTGAAATACCAAAAAACAAACAAACAACAACACCGTTAAAAAAATAATAAGTAAAATAAACTTGAAATATTCTAACATAAAATTTAATTCCTAAGTAAAATAATAATTAAAATAAGTCAATTTTAATATTCTAACATAAATATGAAATAAGTAAAATAATCATTAAAATAAGTAAATTTTAATATTCTAACATAAACATGAAATAAGTAAAATAATAAGTAGCATATCGTTAAAATAAAATGAAGTAATTATACTTAAATCGGGATCGACCAATAGCCTGCATGCCACGTGTTTACCGAAGTTCGGCAGAAGCAACAACTCATAAGGTCCCCCAGGAAAGCCATGCGGTCTGGCCTCAAACTCCATCCTCGGCTCCTCCTGAGCCACTCCCTCTTGCTGGTGAGCCTCAACCTCCAGCTGGTCAACCTGCTCATACTGAGGCTGATACGCCTCATGTTGATGCTTAGGTTGATACGCCTCATGCTGATACTGCGTCGGGTCAACTATCTGGGACGCACCCACCTATGACGATGATTCCTCCACATCATCAGCCCTACCAAACCTCGTGCCCCCACCTCTCCGTTGACCAGCCAGAGGAGGGCGTTGTGCATCCTTTTCTCTCTGTGCACTACTTGTAGCAGACTCCTTCTCTAACCTAAGTCTATCAGCTCTCTGAGATATATCTACACAACAATTCAAAAGCAAAAAATCAATGATTTATTTCATATGGATATTGTGTGATTTCTTACTATTCAACAACAACATTTGAATTTTGGCAGTATCATTTCAGTCCGTAAACTACCACATTGCAGACAAACTAACTATAATCAACAATAAAAACCAATTTCTAACTAATTTCATCATTAACAATCCAAAAAACAAACAAAATTTCATTGAGACCTAGAGTCCATATCAATTTAAAATCTAACAATTTCTAAACCCTAAACTACCTCAGTGCACTTTAAACAACATCTAAACTACAATTCATAACTTAATTAATCACTAACAATCCTAAAAACTAACATGCAAACCAAATTTCTAAAAACCTAAAAATGTAAAATTTCTCCAAAAATTTCAACCAAAAAAAATAAAAATGCAATAGGATAAGCAACACTTACTTGTTGATTTGCGTGATTTGATGTTGATTTGGTTGAGTTTGGTGAAAATCGCATTTGGTGGGAGAAAAATTGTATTTGGATGGTTTGAAAGTGAATGGGTTATGTTTCTGACTTTGCTGTTATATATAACAACACGCAACGTTACTTAACTGGGTATATCACATGCGTGAGTTAACTCGTGCTGAAACTACCTAACGTGACTCAAGTCACGCAGAGGTAATTTCGTCCATTCAGTTGGAAGGGAGTGCTTTTTCATGGGAGAAAAGAATTTTTCACCTGGATCAGTTAAAAATGGAACCCTAAATCCAATCAAAGTCTGACCCTTGGAACAGACTCAAACAAGTTGTTAACTACTTAACCACAAGAATTTGGTGGTTTAACCTCATTCGCAAAGTATAAAAGTTAAAAAAACTATTATCAGAAAGTAAATAAAAATAAAAAAATAAGTCAAAGATACACTATATAATAGTATAATATTGTAATGGATTGATATATTCAATTGTACGTGTACCCTTTCAAAAAACAAAAAAACTGTACGTTTACGCTACAAATGTACTTAGTCGGTGGCCACCGTCACAATATACCATGGCATTTTCATGATTCATGCCATGTGACTTTTAGATATTTCCTCGTCATTTGTAGTGTGTTAGGGTATACATATGACAAGAAAATGTCTAATTTACTTGTCATATCCATTTGTAAATTACTCATTCTTATTTGCTTTGATACCGTAAATCATTTCTCGATATTCAGGATCATCTTCGACAGCTTAGACAATTGAGCATAATCGATCTTTGTATTTCAATTTTGTTCAATTAACAATGACCACTTTAGTTCATTGTCGCTATAGTGTAGCTGCATGAAATGACAAGATGAAAGAAAATCAAAAGTTTTTTGTTTATGAAATGTAATAAAATTTAGAGGAAGGGGATTAAGGGGTGAGCTTCTCATGAATTCTTATAGGTCATGGTCCACTCCAAACATGGTTTATGGAGTTTTCGTTGGGTCATGCTAACCAGTACTTTGATATACTACTTAAGGAAACAAAAAACGTAAGTTCTGCATTAAAAGTAATATTTTTACACTTTTAAGTATTTAATAACACAAATTTTACGAAATTCTTACTACACTTGTTTCCTTAACTATTATCCTTCCTTAATTAGTGTTCTAAGAGACACTAGTTAACATTTTCCAAACATTATTTATTGGTATATAGTTTAGAATTTTGATGATCAACTACATTCTAATTACAACTTAAATAATGTTTGGAAAATTATATATAATATAGTTTATTTTAGTGTTTCATCAGAACCTTTTAGATAAGCTTCACTGCCGGCTCCAATCTATGCAGGATAAAAACTTATGACTCTTGCTAAAAAAAAAGGAAAAAAACTTATGACTCAATAAACATTAAAAAAAAATAATTTACATTTATCTTCCTCCAACAACATGAAGAGTTTTTTTTATCAAAAGAGAAAAAATTGAAATAGGGAGTAGTCTGATTATTTATTTTTAGCAAAACTCATTGTAATTTTTTTTACCATATACCCCAATAATTATACCATCACCCCTATATTTGTGTGAACTACTCTTTTTTTCCCTCATGTATAAATTAAAATCCTTAAGTTTTTACCTTATAATCAGATTTTTTTATTATACTTTTTTCTTCTGGAAACTTACGGCAACATTGGATAATAGGCAACATTTTTAACTGCTGCAAAAATATTGAATAAAATATAAGGTTACGATAATAAGTGCTCTAAGAACACTTGTTAAGAAGTTAAAAATGAAAATAAGTCATAAGTTCAAGGTTTTAGAGGTATTAAATGCATCATTTTTAAGATAAAGTCTCTTTTTGAACTTCTTATCAAGTCCCCTTATGTAGGGATGACAAAAAAATCCGCACCCGCGGATAAAATTCGCCACGGACACGATGCAGATACCTGAATGGATATCCATAGATTAAATAAAAAGATATTTTAACTACCCGCTAATTAATGAATATGAATGCGGATTTAATGCTATCCACACCCACGAATATTCATATCCGCTGTTAAACCGAGTAAATTACATAAATAACCTTAATACCTTTCAACTTTCTAAGCAAAAATCATCGGTACTATGACTGTTATTAGTTATTACATGACTATTCAAATTTTTATTACACTCCTTTAAAAGAAAGTGAACGTGGTCAGGATGTTTGAAGCAAAAAACTTTGTTTTTGTTGAATTTGATGAACTTTATTTATGCTTTTGTTAAATCAAAGAACTTTATATTTATCAAATGTAAGAAACTAACTTTATATTTATCAAATGTAAAAAACTTTATTTATGTTTTTGTGAGTTAATGATCTTCGTTGTTATTGTAATGTATGGATATTATGTTTTGCTAAAAGGAAAAGAAAATGCATGTGATGAACTTTTGTTTTTAATTTCCAGGTAAAATATTTAACAAGTTTTTTTTATTTTCTTTTATTTTTTTATAAATGTTATCCATGGAGATCTGTATAAACCTGCAAATACTTCAAAATCTATGGATTACCCGCTAAATGGATATCCGCGTGGATATGGATAGGGTACGAATTTCATATATATTTATCTAATGGAGCGAACACGGATATCACACTATAAGCAACCATGGATATCCATTTACATCCCTACCCTTATGGCACGTGTTAGCATTTTCCTAAAATATATACAAACCGGAACACTTCATATATGTGATTGATCTTGTGTGATTCCCAAATAGTTATATTAAGTTTCTCAGTTTGGTTACTCGTCATGGGAAGCTTAAATTTTCAGTTTCTTAAGGGATTGACAATTGTTTTTTTGCAGAGCAACTCAAAAAATGATGCATATTCAGGGCCAGTCGTAAGATTTTTAGTGTCCTAAACGAATTAATAAAATTATGTCCTTTTAATTATTTGAATGTCTTTCTTCTTACATTTTTTATTGCAAAAGATTCATTCATAATCAAACTTCTTTAAAAACATATTTTCAATATAAATTATTCAGAGTAATTTAAAAAGAAATATATCTATGTAGTACTACCTACTACATAAAACAAATAATTTTGGTGCCCCTATGAAAATGGTGCCCTGAGCTCCCGTCCCTCGAGCCCGCCCTCAGGGCCACCCCTATGCCTATTCCCTCTATGACTATGATTTTTAACTGTCGGCCGAAATGAAAGCTTAGTTTCTAGTATGATTTTCGAAAAAGGTATATTAAGTTTTCCGGAAAATGACATGTAGGTTGAACTCAAGCAAAATATGGAATAGTTAAAAGGAATAAAATTGACATTTTTAATAGTTTCTAGGGGTGAAAGTATAAGTGTAAGGGAGTCCTCAAAAACAAAACGGGCTTGAGAAATTCCTTTGAAAAAAAACGAACAAAATGGGCTTGAGAAATTCCTTTGAAAAAAAACGAACAAAATGGTATGCATGACTGCATGTGTATATTGAATCAAGACCGTTACTTTTTCCATCCTATATATTTCTCGCGCACCCTATTTTTTTCCGAAAAATACCTTTCGGATTTTATAATCCGAATTCTATATCCAGAAATTTTTGGAATCTAAAAGTAGCTTTGACCAGAATTTAAATACACTTTGGTCTATATTATATTATAAGTTTTGTTAACGAGTGCCCTGGGGCATCTTTAAGGATTCTAAATTTAGAAAATATTCCTTAAAAAAATCAAATGTTACAAATTTCAATGCATTGATTAAACAACTTTTCATAAAAATTAACTATTAATGGTTCTTAAAGAGTGCCCCAGGGAGCACTCGTTAACAGTTCCCTTATATTATTTAGATGTCAAAATCATAAAATAAATGCAAATATAAACGTAAATAAAAGGACAAAATAGTACATATAGAATTTCATTTTATTATTATATCAATACATTTACAATAAAGTTGAAGCTTAAAGCTTATTACTTAGAATATTCAAACAAACCTAAAGTTAATTTATTAGAAACCTAAAACTAAATATCTAGTACAAGAAGATGGAGGGGGTAAAGCTAAACCAGTGGCGCAAGGCGATAGGGAGGAAAGCGGAAAGGAAGGGGAAGGAGAAGTATATGGTGGGGGAGAAGGGGACTGGGGTAAAGTTTGTTTCCTCTTTAGAGTGAAAGAGACCTCATTGGTCAACCTTATGTCCAAACAGATCAACCTGACACCCAGACAAACCGCACTACTTTGCAGTGCGTTGTCATCCCCATTGACCGTTCATACAATCCCTAAGTTTTCAAAGTAGTCTATTTTTATGAAAGGCTAACGATGGAAACACATTGTTGTAGAAGGAAGAGGAGGAGAGGGTGTGAGATGATGATGTGAGAATTGATGAAGTTGTGAAGCCTATTTATAGGGGAAATGGTTACATAGACTACACTAAATGCAGTCAAAAAACGTTTTAAAATGAAGTTTAAACAACTGACCACCGTCCAAAAAACTTTTGAAAACATGTTTTATGTTGTGAAAAGTACTGGCGGCAATTAACTAACTATCGTCGGTTCCATCGACAATTAACTGCCAAGGCGTCCTGAACATATGCAGAAACAAAAACATCAGTTTTCCAGGTTCTTCATTTCCTCAAAATTTCTCAATTTCACAAAGGTGGAGATTCTGTTAAAATGAAAGAAGGTATGATTGTATCCATCTAGTTTGTCTGTATGATCTCAGATTGTTTTAGGCAAAAATTTCGCAAAGGTGGAGATGGTTGGGTATTTGAGTATTGGCCTCATTGTTACTATAACAAATACTTATGTATGATGTTGGATACGATCTTCCAACATCTTGGCACAGTTCAGTGTGCCCTGTTTGTGTGGCTTGGTGTTCACGCGCTTTATCTTATTATGGAAACCACGCCTTATTTCCTGTTCACCAAGAATCCTACTTTTGTCCAGAATAAGCTGGAAGATTTGTTCATAAAGTATAGACAATATTTTAGGATTCCTTGGTGCTATTTTTTGCGGTTCTTAAAGATGTTCCCACTTTTTAGGAGTTGCTATTTTTGTTATTTTTGCATGAGATCACTAAAGATTCTATGAAGATTTTATTCATGTGACTTGTGGTCCATGAGACGTGTGTTTCTAGAATATGCAGAGGCGGTTTAGCTTTGCCTTCTTTCTTAAGTATATTGTTGCAACATTTAAGGAAACAATATATATGCTTCTAAAATATTGTGGAGACTGAATATATAATTTGGTATGCTGATTTTTTAGCCTATGACGAAAAAACCCCATGTTGTTGAATGGCTATATAAGGAAGACTCATACCCTAGTTTTATTTACCAATTCAATAGTATTGAATTGAGTCTTTTAGGGTTTCGCTGTTAAGCCTTGTGCTTTATTTTTAAGCCTCTCTTTGTATCACCTTTATGCATTGAGCATGATCTTCAGTTGAATTGTAATGGATCAAAACCATCGTTTTATATAAGAGTCATTATTAGGGCTTTGTGTCCTTGTTATTTTTGTTTCACTCGTAAGCTTTTAAGCAAGAGTGGATTTTATTTCTCGGAGTGTGTCTCCATTTTGATTGTATTTGTTTATACCACATGGGTTGTGATTGATTGAGGGAAGTGAGATGGGATCTCAGATCTAGGAGCTCCCAGGTTGAAGTCAAGATGAGTAGGTCCTAGGTCTAGAGTTATAAAAGAGGAGTTTGCTGAGAACTTAGAGTAAGGACTACACTAGTGGATTTTCTTCCTCGCTTGGTAGCCCCCAGATGTAGGTGATGTTGCACCGAACTGGGTTAACAAACCTTATTTGCCTTTTACTTTTCTGTCCTTTATATTTTCCTTGTTGTGTTTAGCTCGATGTTGAAACATCTTACTCAACATTTTGTTTGTGCCTGATGTTGAAATATCGTATAGAACATCAGGAAGCTAGCCCGTTAGAATTTTAATTGGTATCAGAGCAGACAACCTTTTCTGCTATTGGGTGAGCTCCAGGGAAGATAAATTCCGGACTCATGGACAACTTTAAGGAAGGAGGTATTTGATTTTCTCTATATGCATATTAAGGGGGAGTATTACCTGAGGGGGAGTAGTATGCTTTACTGATCTTCCGTTGAGGAGGAGCATTATTTTTAACTAGCCTGATGATGTCATGATGCTAGTTTATGTGATTGATGTATGGATGGATGTGGGTGTGTTGTGCTTCTGGCGTATTGATGTCTTACCAGATGTTTTGACATCCTATTGTGACAGTTTTTTTCTCTCTGTTTTATTTTGTGGGAGTTTTTTTCTCCCTTGGTTTTTGTGTGAGGTTGGGTTCTATCTCTATTCCGCTGATGTGTATGCCTCTGATGTTCTTTTTGAGATGTACCAATGTTCTTGTGCATTATTTTTAAGTTCTTGTGTTAAAATGAAAGAGGTTATGATTTTTTTTTTAGGGAATGAAAGAAGGTATGATTGTATCCATCTAGTTTGTCTGTATGATCTCAAATTGTTTTAGGCAAAAATTTTCCAAAGGGGGAGATTGTTGGGTATTTGAGTATTGACCTTATTGTTGCTAAAACAAATACTGATGTATGATGTTGGATACGATGTTCGAACATTTTGGCACCATTCAGTGTGCCTTGTTTGTGTGGCTTGGTTTTCACGCACTTTATCTTATTAAGGAAACCACGCCTAATTTCTTGTTCACCAAGTATCCTATTTTTGTCCAGAATCAGTTGGAAAATTTGTTCCTAAAGTATAGACCATATTTTAGGATTCCTTGGTGCTGTTTTTGGCGGTTCCTAAAGATGTTCCTACATTTTAGGAGTTGCTATATTTATTATTTTTGCAGGATGAAGACTATGACAGGTATATTGATAAATTTCAGTCAAAAAAGGATGTTTCTCCTCAATTTTATTTCTCTTTATGAGATATAGAATCTATGGATTTTGGATTTCATGGGTTTCTTAGTTTTCAAAATTTGGGTACATTTGTTGAGCTAAAAAGGGGTTATAATGAATCCCAAATTAAGGCATTTTATTGCAATGCACAAAGACAAGATGGTGTGAGCATTGAATGTGCCTTCAAAAATGTTCGGGTGTCACTTAATTCGGAAAAATGGGATTCACTAGTTGAATTAGATTGTAGTGGACTAGACCTTGAGGTTAAAGATACTTTTGCCAACTATAACAAAATTTATTTTGTGAAAAGTGTGTCAAATACCGGGTTTGGTGAATTGAGTTTTTCAATCTTTTGCCCTCTTCAATTGAAATGTGCTGACAGATTGTTGCATTGGGTGGTTGTCAAGATTATCATGTGTAAGCAACATAACTATGGTAGAATTGATGACTGCGATCTCAGTGTTATGTGATTACTAAAAAACAAAATCAAAGTCAATTGGCCACTTTTCTTCTCAAATCGCATGATTTCCTACAAGAATGATCGTAGGAAAAAGCTCCCATGCCCTTCCTTCATAAGTTGTATTCTTCGATCCAAATGTGTTCTAAGTGTTGATACCTTACTCACTATACCTAGTGATGCTAGTGGATTAGATGCAAAAGCGGTTCAAAAGATGCACTATGTTAAGGATTCAAAAGGAAATTGGTACTATGATGACAATGGAGTTTGGTACTATGACTTTATCACTGTGCCTGAAGGGACGGATCCGGAATCAGTTGAGCAAATGAAAGAAATCATGGAAAAAGAAGATTACAATCTTGAAAATGATGCTGAGATAGAGGATGTTGAAGAACAAACTAGTGATGATGAGGATTTAGACTATGACCCAGAAAATAATCACTATCAAGACCACAACCAAAATCATTCAAGGGAGGATCATATTGAGGTCTTGATACTCAGGACTTACAATTCAAGGAAATTAACAAGAGGTTTGATGCTCATGACTTACAATTTAAGGAAGTTAATAAAAGGTTTGATACTTAGGAGGCTCAAATTCTAGAGATGCGGCAATCGGTTCAAAAATGGAAAGATCTTGGATGTTCAACCGATGCCTTCTTTGCATCCCCTTGCCCTGACCAGGATGAGATTGATGGAAACTCTTACCCAAATGAACTAAATGCCTAGTGATGTCTTTTTTCTTTCTTTCTTTCATGCATGTTCCCTTTTTGAATATGTCAAAGGGGGAGATATGTTTATGTATGATGATTACGCTGGTTATGCTTTATTACCATGACTATGTTTATTATTGCTCATGCTAGCTTGTGCTTATGCTATGTTTAGTGCATGTTTATGGCATTATTATTTTGTATGTTGAGTTTGGGCCTATTCTTATCATAACATAACTCTTCTTCTTAATCAATGTTTTGTTTGAGTATTGTCTAGCCAAAATATAGAAACAACAATATATGTCGCATGTATGTCTTCTATGCTACGTTTCAGGGGGAGCAAATAATCATCAACATTGTATTTTGACATCATCAAAAAGGGGAAGATTGAAGCCTCTAGCTAGTTTTTGATGATGTTAGCTTGCTTAGAATTTTATGTTTTAAAGTAGAGACTCGTTACCTTAGAATATGTTAAAGCACCCAAGCTTATGTGTGTCTCAGGTCTTCCATTTCTTTGCATATCAGTTGTCAAAATTTCTCCTTTTACTGCATGAATGGATTCATACATATCTGAATCGTATCACAAAAGTCTCTGACTTTATGTGAATAGACTCATGACATGTCTGAATCGATTCACTCTGATTTTTCTCAAAAATACATGAATCGATTCACATTATTTTGAATCGTATCAACATTCATTCTGGACAGTCTGAATCAACTCAATTATCTTTTGATGCGTATCAATCTTCTTAGCATTCTCCTTTCAGCAGGTTGTCTTATAGAGGTCTGAATCGATTCACTCATTTAGTGAATCGATTCATGTAGTTACTTTGGCTCAATTTTTTTCTCTTCATCACCATTACTATATAAACTCTTCCCCTCATAACTTTTAACTCATTGAATCATTTGCAACTATTCACTCTAGGTCTCAAAAACTCATTGCACATAAATTCTTCAAGGTTAAAAACTTTTTCTTAGAATCACTTTGTTCTTTAAGTCACATTGATTTGCTAGGGTGCTAGTAGGGATTGTAAGTTGGTTCTTTCAAGGAAATTGATTGGGCTTAATCAAGGTTCTGAAGTGAAGTGAATAATCTCATTCCACCTCCAAATGACTTGGGGGGTCTTTCTAACCGTTCTTGAAGTCGAAGGGGATTCCCTTACCGGACATAGCATCGAAGGCTCGAGCGAAGAGTTCGAAGGAGTGCACGGGTATTCTAGCATTTGAAGATTCAAGGAGCACCAAATTCAAAGGTTATTTGAAGTTTGGGGGGAGTGTCTGCATAGGGGTTGAAAAATTTGGTTTAATTTCAAGGAACTCTTGTAAACACATTGTATTCAACATTTGTTACATAGTGGATGACCTTGGTGAAGGCGTACTTCATCAAGAAGAGTAGACGTAGCTCTAGCGAGAACGAGAAAGAGCGAACTACTATAAAAATATCGGTGTTATCTCTCTTTCCCTATCCTCTTTACTTTTTACTATTGCATGTGATTAATTGAATAATTGCTAGTGTTGATCTAAGTTGTTTTTCATCAGAAGATAATCTAATTCAATGAATTAGGTTTTAACTAAATTGCTTAGATAAATTGATTGCAACATATATTCAATTCTTCAATTTCATACGCATTGTGTTTTCAATTGAAAGCTTAGCAATTTTGTTCATATAGGTTTCGTTTGAATTTCTCTAAAAGTTTTGTATATTGTTCAAGGTTTATTATAGTTTGATTGTATATAAGATTTGTATCGTGAATCTCTCAATTCTAGATAAAATCTTATCTCACATAGATTTATCTTTTTGTAAATTGTTGTGAATGTTCGCGCACGGGTCCAATAGTCAATTTTGTTAAACTCGCTTTTTATAAACTCCGAATTTTTTTTTTCAAAAAGCTATTCACCCTCCCTCTAGCTTACAAACTAATTAGCCATATAGACCAACATAAAAATTCCTAAGTTTTTCCAAACTTGAGCTTTTTGGGCATCGACCTTCTTTACCCATTTTAAATAGGTCGAAGTGTGAATAGGTAAAGGGGTGACCTCAAAATCCTCTGGTTCATAAGGGACATGTTATGTGATCCAGTCGAAAAGATCTTAGGTTTTCGATTTGCGTGGCCTGGAAATGTACTTTCAATCTCTTTGAGATCTAACATAGAACATGGGAATGGACTTAAGAAGGCGTAGCTACTACCAGAGACAAAGTAAGGAATTATTACCCGAGATTGTCAAATTTTATCCTTTTCAGCATCCAATTCAGGTTCTGAGGCATGAGATTGCATGTTCTTCACCGGAAAAGCATTAACAGTAGAAACGAAAGGGACTTTCTGGTTTTTTCGAGATTCGTTTTCATGTCCACTTGAAGAGGCCATTTTGGAGCTTGAGAAAGATATATTTCTAAAGAATATTTGTTTCAATATATTTCTGAAAAGAATATTTGATACAAATATATGTTTGGCCTGAAGGAATATTTAATTGTGCAAATATATTTCTAGAAGGAATCTTGGAAATATATTTCTGAAGAATTATTTGTTTCAACATATTTCTGAGAAGAATATTTGAATATTCAAATATATGTTGCTGCTGAATGGCTATTTAAGGAAGACTCATACCCTAGTTTTATTCACCAATTCAATGTTATTGAATTGAGTCTTTTAGGGTTTCATTCTTAAGCCTTGTGCTTTATTTTGTGAGCCTCTCTTTGTATCTTATTGATGCACTTAGCAGGACCTGTAGTTGAGTTGTATCAAAACCATAGCTTTACAAAAGAATATTTTTAGGTTTTTAGTCATTGTTATTTGTGAACCTTTCTTGTATCACCTTGATACATGTTAAGGACTGTGTTTTATTGAGTTATAAGTTGTACTACTCCTAAGCTTTGAAGCACGGAGGTAGTTTATGTTTGAAGGTAAATTCACTAATTTGAGTTGTAATAAGATAAATAGGGGCTGTGATTGATTGTGGGAAGTGAGATGAGATCTCAGATGTAAGAGTTCCTAAGTTGAAGTCAATACGGGTAGGTCTTACGTCTAGAGTTGTAAATGAGGAGTTTGCCGAGAACTTAGAATAAGGACTACACTAGTGGATTTCCTTCCTTGCTTGGTAGCCCCCAGATGTAGGTGAGTTGCGTTGAACTGGGTTAACAAACCAATTGTGCCTTTTACTTTTCTGTCCTTTATATTTTCCTTGTGCTGTTTGTTTTCTGCTAGCTCGATGTTGAAACATCTTACTCGACATTCTGTTTGTGTCTGATGTTGAAACATCGTATAAAACATCTGAAAGCTAGCCCGCCAGAATTTCAATTGGTATCAGAGCAGGCACCCAGTTCTGCTATTGGGTGAGCTCCAGGGAAGATAAATTATGGACTCATGGACAGCTTTAAGGAAGGAGGTATTTGATATTTTTTTTATGCCTATTAAGGGGGAGTATTGCCTGAGGGGGAGTAGTATGTTTTAATGATCTGCTGTGTAAGACGTGTTTTGCTACATTCGTTGTTGCATGTCTTTGTTTTGTGGGGTGTGTACTCCTGATTTTCTTTTGGCATATTTTGTGGCTAAAAAGGGGGAATAGATGGTAATATCTCTCTAATTTCTTTATGTATTGCATTTATTTTGCAAATATTCTGGTATGCCTGGTCTTTTTTGATGTTGTTGCAACATCTTGTGTATGTTCCCTTATTAATGTTCTATTGAATGTTGGAACATTGCCTATGTAACTTTGAAGTCTGTGTGTTTGAATGTTGCATGTGGATGTTTAAATGAATGCTGAAACATTCTATAGTTACCTCTGAAGTATTCCTTTATTCTTGCATTAGGAGTTTTGGGTTTCCATTCTTTCATATGCATGTGTTCAAGGGGAGTAGTGGAATTATTTGTGTTAGTACTCACTCATAGGTTGTTATATTGAGGGGGAATAATACTATGATGTGTGCTTGAAAATGTTCAAGCTGTTTGGCAGGATGTGGGGTAGGATGGTGAAACATCTAGTTGTCTGATGCCTGCTTATACAGGAAATATTTTTTCCTTTCTGCTTGGATTTATTTTTCCTATCAGATGTGTGATTAGATGTTGAAACATCCAAGTTTCTTTTGCTTGTGTGTGAGGGAATTTTTTTTTCTTCCCTTTTTGTGGTAGTTTATTTCTCTCTGTTTTATTTTGTGGGCGTTTATTTCTCCCTTGGTTTTTCTGTGAGGCTGGATATGTTCCAATGTTTCTTGTGCATTATTTTTGAAGATGTTCTTTTTGAAGTAATATTGAAGTTTGTTACTTTCTTTCAAGATGAGTTCTTGTGTTAAAATGAAAGAAGGTATGATTGTATCCCTCTAGTTTGTCTATATGACCTCAGATTGTTTTAGGCAAAAATTTGCCAAAGGGGAAGATTGTTGGGTATTTGAGTATTGGCCTCATTGTTGCTAAAACAAATACTCATGTATGATGTTGGATACGATATTCCAACATCTTGGCACGGTTCAGTGTACCTTGTTTGTGTGGCTTGGTCTTCTCGCGCTTTATCTTATTAAGGAAACCACACCTTATTTCTTGTTCACCAATTATCGTATTTTTCTCCAGAATCAAGTGGAAGATTTGTTCCTAAAGTATAGACAATATTTTAGGATTCCTTGGTGGTGTTTTTGGCGGTTTCTAAAGATGTTCCTACTTTTTAGGAGTTGCTATTTTTGTTATTTTTGTGTGAGATCAATGAAGATTCTATGAAGATTTTATTCACGTGACTTGTGGTCCAAGAGACGTGTGTTTTCAGAAGAAAGATATTTTTCATATGGATATTTTTATTTGTGAAATGTATTTTCGAAAGAGATTTTGGAAGATATATTTTTGAAAAGCATATTTGATACAAATATATGTTTGGCCTGAAGGTATATTTAATTGTGCAAATATATTTGTAGAAGGAATCTTGGAAATATATTTCTGAAGACTTATTTGTTTCAACATATTTCTGAGAAGAATATTTGATTCAAATATATCTTGATGCTGAATGGCTATATAAGGAAGACTCATGCCCTAAATTTATTCACTAATTCAATGTTATTGAATTGAGTCCTTTAGGGTTTCATTGTTAAGCCTTGTGCTTTATTTTGTGAGCCTCTCTTTGTATCATATTGATGCACTGAGCAGGACCTGTAATTGAATTGTATAAAACCATAGCTTTACAAAAGAATAATTTTAGGGTTTTGAGTCATTGTTATTTGTGAGCCTTTCTTGTATCACCTTGATACATGTTAAGGACTGTGTTTTATTGGGTTGTAAGTTGTATTACTCCTAAGCTTTGAAGCACGAATGTAGTTTATGTTTGAAGGTAACTTCATCATTTTGAGTTGTAATTTGATAATCACAGGGGTTGTGATTGATTGAGGGAAGTAAGATGGGATCTCAGATCTAGGAGTTCCTAGGTCTAGAGTTGTAAACGAGGAGTTTGCTGAGAACTTAGAATAAGGGCTACACTAGTGAATTTCCTTCTTGACTTGGTTGCCCCCAGATGTAGGTGAGTTGCGCCGAACTGGGTTAACAAACCATCTGTGCCTTTTACTTTTCTGTCTTTTATATTTTCCTTGTGCTGTTTGTTTTCTGCTAGCTCAATGTTGAAACATCATACTCGACATTCTATTTGTGTGTGATGTTGAAACATCGTATAAAACATCTGAAAGCTAGCCCGCCAGAATTTCATAGCGTCTTGAGAATAGAGTCACAAAATGTATGTAACTTGATTTGTCGAACTACCTTTTACATTCAAATGCAATGCAATTTACATTTCTTTAAGTTTCTGCGTTTAAACGTTTAAGTCTTTTTTTACTTGCATTTTCTTTATTGCTTTCTACCGAAAGACATTACCTTCATACAAAATATAGTTTTATTCGTCTTGTTCATAAAGCAACCTATGAATATGATGAACATTCATATATTTTATGTAAACATATTGCACAACATTTAATAGGATTTCTAGTTTGATCATGCCAGTAATAATCAAAACTAGTCATATTGTTTACCAAAAACACGCGTAAACAGATACGTTTCGGAATAGAATCCGATGATTATATTTTATTTAAAAACAAAACAATTGTCTGATACATTCTAGATACATCGAGATACGCGAAGGATACGACAGTGGGAACCGATATATGTGGAATACATGATTTTTCTATTATTTGTTTTTTTTCTAATTAATTTATTTTTCTTTTAAAAAATAAGAAAAATGAAAAAAAAACATTATAATATATATATATTAGGTAAGGATGTTCTTTTTCGGATATAGTATAACAGTAATGATGTTTACATTTTAAGATATACGTAATTGATTAAGCAATGATGTTCTCTTTTTCAGATATATGAATATTTTTTTTAAGAAGTCAAAAGAAATATATCAAAACCGAAGAATGATACCAAGTTAAGCACAATGTGTGGCTACCTAGGAATCAAAATTCAAATATACGTAAGTGATTTATTGTGACTTTTATTATTATCAATATTACTTATATTTATATATTTTGTATTTAGATATTTAATTTAAAATTTAATTTTTTATTATAGTATTCCAATGTCGTATTTTAAATTTTAAATTTTCACGTATTATCGTATTGGTATCTGTATCATATGAAATATCTGAACTTCGTAGCTTTGGCATGAGGATATTTTTTTTTAGAATTGTTCCTCTTCCAACAAAAAATGCTCACTCCCATACCAACTGACTGAAATACTCCCCACGTGAGTTAACTCACGTTCGGTATAACGAACGTGAATTAATTAACGCTGAAGTATAACCTACATGAGTTAACTCACACTGGGTTATAACCTATGTGATTTAACTTACGTGGGATGTACCAATATAGCGAACTTGACTCAAGTTAAGTTAAGTTAAGTTAAGTATAACATCTGTAAGACTTAAGTCACGTAAGTGTATTTTCATCAGTTTGTATGAGAGAGAGCAATTTTAGATGAGAGAAGAACATTTTCCTTTTTTTACCAATTCTACACAAACACTGTGTCTTTCAATTAATGCTCTTTTTTTTATTGCTCCTCGAATTACTGCTATTGCCAGTACTGGTGTGTTGTTTCTGTTTATCAGTTATTGCTCCTTGAATTATTGCTAGGACTAATGTGTTGTTTCTGTCCGAGTTATTGCTCCTTGAGTTATTGCTAGGACTAATGTGTTGTTTCTGTCCGAGTTATTGCTCCTTGAGTTATTGCTAGGACTAATGTGTTGTTTCTCTAACAGTTTTTGCTTCTTGAACTATTTACTAGTACTAGTGCGTTGTTTTCATCTACTTCTTCTATCACAAATTAAATGATTTTGTTTGATTATATGTACCATTCACGTCACATATTTTGATTTGATTTTTCCATTATTATTTTTCCATCTACTTGAACTATATATTTTGATTTTGTTTGAACTCTTATAACAACACTCTCACAAATTGCACTGTGTGAATTCAATCTATCAAAAGCTTGTGTACCTTATCCACTTGTAAGAAAAATGGCTGAAGGTTTTCTATTTAACATGATTGAGAAACTGATCGGGAAGCTGGGTTCTACGGTTGTTGAAGGCTGGAACATGAGAAATGATCTTGACAAGCTGGTGGACAATATGTCTGAGATCAAGGCTGTGGTTTTGGATGCAGAGGAGCAGCAGGGAACCAACAACCATCAAGTTCAACTCTGGCTGGAAAAGCTCAAAGATGCTCTTGATGATGCCGATGACGTGCTTGATGACTTTAACACTGAAGACTTGAGGCGACAAGTGATGACCAGTAACAAGAAGGCTAAAAAGTTTCACATCTTCTTCTCATCATCCAACCAGCTTCTCTTTACTTTCAAAATGGTCCAGAAAATTAAGGAACTTAGTAAAAGAATTGAGGACCTTAATGTTGGTAAGAGAATTTTTAATTTTACAAATCGCATTCCTGAGCAACGAGTTTTGAAACAAAGAGTAAATCACTCTTTTATTTGTGAGGAAAACGTTATTGGAAGAGATGAGGAGAAGAAAGAGTTGATAGAGTTGTTGTTTAACACCGGCAACAATGTGAAAGATAATGTTTCAGTTATTTCTATAATTGGAATTGGAGGACTTGGAAAGACTGCGCTTGCTCAACTTGTATACAATGACAAAGAAGTGCAACAATATTTTGAGTTGAAAAAATGGGTTTGTGTTTCTGATGATTTTGATGTAAAAGGTATTGCTGCAAAGATCGCAGAATCTCAAACTAATGTTGAGATGGATAAAGTTCAATTGGAACTTCGCAAAAAAGTTGAAGGTAGGAGATATTTGCTTGTCTTGGATGACAATTGGAATGAGGATCGTGATATTTGGCTTCAATTGATGACACTGCTGGAAGGCGGAGCAAAAGGAAGTAAAATAATTATCACCACAAGAAGTGAGAAGGTTGCCAAGGCAAGTGGTACATCTTCTATCTTCAGTTTAAAGGGTCTTGATGTAAAACAATCTTGGAGATTGTTTAGTCAATTAGCTTTTGAGAATGGAAGTGAACTAGAGAATGAGGAATTGGTGTCATTTGGTAAGGAAATTGTGAAAAAATGTTCAGGGGTTCCTCTCGCCATTAGAAGCATTGGATGCTTAATGCATTGCATGCGGAAGGAGGATTGGTCAACATTCAAGAACAAAGATCTTATGAAAATTGATGAACAAGATGACCATAAAATTTTTCAACTTATCAAACTAAGTTATGATCATCTACCATTTCATTTGAAAAAGTGCTTTGCTTTTTGTTCATTGTTTCCAAAAGACTATTTAATTGAGAAGACAACATTGATTCGACTTTGGATTGCACAAGGATTTATTCAGTCATCAGATGAAGGTACAAGTTTAGAAGATATTGGTGATAAGTACTTCATGGATTTAGTTCATAAATCCTTCTTTCAAATTATCACCAAACATGATTTCTTTAGTGACTTCGTACGTTTCCAAATGCATGATATTGTGCATGATCTGGCAAGTTTTATTTCAAGAAATGATTATCTTTTAGTTAATAAAAAGAGGCAGCATATTGACAAACAAACTCGTCATGTCTCTTTTGGCTTCAAATTGGATTCTTCCTGGCTAGTTCCAAATTCTCTTCGCAATGCTTACAAATTAAGGACATTTCTATTACCACAACATTGTCATTCAATACCTTATCATTATGTTGCTTCAATGGAATTGTCTGCTTGTAATTCTATCCTGTCAAGTTCTAGACGATTTCGTGTGATGGATCTTACATACACAAAGTCAACGACGATTCCATCTAGTATTGGAAGGATGAAACATCTAAGGTATCTTGATCTTTCTTATTGTTATATGGTTGAAGAGCTCCCAAGGTCTATAACTGAATTGTTTAACTTGGACACTCTTCTACTCAATAGGTGTCGTCGTTTGAGAAAGTTGCCCAAAGATCTATGGAAGTTGGTTAGTCTTCGACATCTTGAGCTGGACGGTTGTTCTCAGCTAACTTCTATGCCACATGGAATAGGAAAGATGACTAATCTTCAAACACTGACACGATTTGTGTTAGATACAACTTCTAAAGACAGTGCTAAAACTAGTGAGCTAGGAGGATTACATAATTTGAGGGGACGACTCGTGATAAATGGCTTGGACTATCTGAGACATTGTCCAACAGAAGCTAAGCATATGAATTTAGTCGGGAAGTCACATCTTCATCGATTGAAGTTGAATTGGAACAAAAACACTGTTTGTGGTGGCAATGAGTTTGAAAAAGATGATATAATTCTACATGACATAGTTCTGCACTCCAATGTCAAGGTTTTAGAAATATGTGGATTTGGTGGCGCGAAACTGTCTAATTCAGTCAATTTACTTACAAATTTGGTTGAATTGAAATTATTCCGTTGCAAAAGATTGCAATGTTTCGAACTCTCACTGGTGCATGTCAAACGCCTCCGCATGTCAAATTTACCTCGCCTAGAGTACATAGTCAATGATAACAATAGTGATAACTCATTATCATTTTGTGCGTCACTCACAGTTATACATCTTTCTGGCTTAAATAATCTTCTAGGATGGTGTAAATGTAGCAAAGAAGAAATTGCAATTGGTTGCTGTCATCGGTTTGAGAGTCTTGAAAACTTATCGATTTCTGGTTGTTATAATCTAATTTCAATTCCACAACACACATATATCAGGAATATAATGCTTGAAAATGTAACAGGGAAGATACTACAGCAAGCTGTCAATCATTCCGACGTAGAGTGTCTTGCTATAGATTCCATACTCAATTTTAAATCTCTCTGTGGAGTCTTTCAACATCTAAGTACACTCTGTGAATTGTGTATCACCCACTGTGAGGAGTTTGATCCGTGTGATGATGAAGATGGTTGTTACAGTATGAAATGGAAAGAACTCATGAACCTCAAAGTGTTGACTTTCGAAGATATCCCAAAAATGAAATATTTGCCCGAGGGGCTTCGACACATTACCACTCTACAGACTCTTAGAATCACAAATTGTGAGAATCTTACAACTATACCTGAATGGGTAACATCGCTGAAAGTATTAGATATCAAGGGTTGCCCGAATGTGATGTCACGGCATGTAGGGGTGGAAAGATCAGTAAGTTTTATGTGAGATTTATCATGTTCTCCGCAGTGGACAAAGTTAGGCTTGGTCGTCAACTGAGGTAACATTGAAACTATCCATTTCTATTAATCTCAATTAATGATGTTTACCTTCTTTAATAATTTAAGAAGTTATCTTTAATCTGAATTTATAGGTTTGTATTTGTTGGTTAAATAAGTTTGATGTGAGATTGATATCTAGCTTCTGAGATTTGGCTTCCTAATTTTTGTGTCTACTGTCATGGCATGCCTTTCTCTTAATTTTCTGTTATTTTTCATCATTATAATATGTACTATTTTCCTTTTTGCTGGCAGATCGAAACTTATGCTGATTGTGAATTGCGATGTTTCATTTCAAGCGTACTTCTCAAGTGACGAGAATGTGTCTTTTCTATTGACTCATCAAATTGGAATTTCGTTAACCTCCCCAAATGTGTTTATGTAGTTACCATCTAAGTTCCATGAAAATGGGACCGAGTTATTAGATGTTTTTAGCTGAACATACATATATTTTACCTTGCCTTGTATGTTAAAATTTGTTAGGGATTGCTAGATTTTGACCCGCGCGTTGCACCGATGCTTTGAATTATTTTTACACTTGAGTACACTTTCAAATATGCTGCCTTAATGTTCAGTTGTATTAAAACCATCAATTTCGAATTTAGCCTACACTGTGAGTGCTGAGGATCGTAGCCTATTTTTGTATAATCAATTGGCTCAAAATATACAAGCACTCAAATATGTCATTGTTATTTTGTGTCATGTCGAAAACTAAATGATTCAGATGGACGAGGTAAAGTCACATGAGTGGCCATTGAGGAGGATCTATCATGTTTGGATGAACCCAATCTTGGTGGAAAAGAAGTTTATAGCACTGCATATCTTATTTGAAGAAATTGGAAAGATAAAAGAAAGTGTAAAAGTATTCAACTGGATGATGATACGCAGTTGCTCAACGTATCTTATTTGAAAAAATTGGAAGTAAAAATTGTATCAATTGATAGAAGATCTATATCATGTACGTTTGGATGAACCCAATCTTGGTGGAAGAGAAGTTCATAATTCATAGATCTTATTTGAAGAAACTGAAGAAAAAAAAAGACTAAAAGGATTCATTTGAATAATAAGTTGTGGCTCCACATATAAAATGTGATATACTTATTCTAAAAAAAAGGTATAATCTTTTTTTTTGGTTAAAAAAAAGTATAATCTATACTATATATATAAAGAAAATACATGAGTTTGGACTGCCTTTTTTATTACATATATTTAAATATTTTATTTACTATTTTATACTCTAATAATATTTTAAATTTTAATTAAAAAAATTAAATCCCATTAAAATAGGAAATATCTCACTACAATATTATCTATACTACATATGAAGGAGATAGGGATTTCGGGCTGACATTTTATTATTTCAATTAAATTCTTAAACAAAATTTTCTATATTAACATTATATTGTTGGTGTTATTAAAAAAAAAAAAAGAATTTATATTATATTTGTTAAATTATTATTGTCATTGAAAAAAATACATGATTTTAAGGTTTGTTAAAATTAAAAAGTCATACATATTTGTACTTATAATTTTAATCAAAATTTCGCATAAAATACCGTTCATAATTTACACACATTAGCGTAATAAAAAGAGCAGAAAGACAGACACTCACGTAAGATGACATGTCATTGGTATTGTTCGAAACGCTCATACATCATCACCACCCAAATCAATCAAACCTTTATACAGACTTACCAAGAAAATCCTCAAACAATGCCACCATCATCATCATCATCAAACCCCATTAAACCCAATAATGTCATTCAACTATCTCAAGCTGAAACAAACTCCTTACCAAAAGCCTGTGAGGGTGATCAGCACATCGTGCCACTCATTGTGCAGGATGATAACCCTCAAATCATTGAAAGTTTGTTCGTACCAAACACCCTCCTTAACCCTTCTGCTACAAAAGACCTTGAAGAACTATTTAACAAAATTTGTGCAAGGGCTTGCAGAATATGCTCAGTTTAACAATTATACATTCTGCAAGAATCAATACTCAAATCTTCTCCGACGTCTCTCAAATCACTGCCTATATAAGGAGCTGAAGACTTGAAGAAGAAGTAACAAAACTCCGCTATTTTTAGGTTCCAAAACTTTGTCAAATCAAATAGCGCAAAACACTTAGGATTATTTTCAGTTTATATCTTAGAAATCCTAAGGAGTGAGTCTGTTCATTTGTTCAGTTTACACTCACTAGATAGAAAGAGTGTAAGAACAAATTAACTTGTTTGTAGTTGGGGCAAGCATTTTAGAAAGTCTCTTGCCTGCGTGCTTGAGCAGATAAGAGTCTTGGCAAAAGCCATGAGCACCTAGGAAGTCTCTTTTAGTTGTGATTGAACAAGGTAAAGTCTTAAGCAATTGTGCTTAAGAAAGGGAAGTCTCTTGCAGGGGTGATTGAGAAAAAATAAGTCATTAGGTAGAAACATAGAGCATAAAAGTCTCTTGTTGTATGCTTGAGCATTGAGAAGTCTCTTCGTGAGTCCTTGAGCAAATTGTAATCAAGATTAATTATAGTAAAATCCCTTGGAAGTGCAAGGGGACTGGACTACTCTTGTTTTGTAGAAGGAACCAGTATAAATTGCTTTGTGTCTTTCTTCTCTCCCTGACTTTTTATCTTTAATTTGCGTGTTACTTATTTCCGCTGCATTCAGACTCCGAGTAAGAATCTGCAACATTGGATTCTAACGAGATTTGCTTTTAACACTTAGAAGAAGAAATCGAAGAAAAGACTCAAACAATTCAACTCTTCCTTCTTGTGTGTTTTTCTCACCTTCAAGTGGAAGCCTCTTGGAGTTGTCCTCGAGCAAGGAAGTCTTTAGGTAGGGTCCTAGAGCAAGGAAGTCTTGAGCAGTTGTGCTTGAGCATGGAAGTATCTTGGAAGAGTCCTTGAACAATTTGTAATCATGTGTGATTATAGTGAAATTCCTTGGAAGTGCAAGGGGACTGGACTACTCCTGTGTTGTGAGAGGAACTAGTATAAAATTATTTTGTGTCTGCTTTCTCTTTCTTCGTCTCTTTATCTTTGTGTTTTGTACTTACGTGTTGAATTCAAACTCTAAGTCAGAATTTGTATACCTCATATTTTAACCAATTTATTAACACCAAGAAAAATAAACCACAAAAAACCAACACATTTCAACTTCCCTTCTTGTGTATTTCTCACCTTCAGAGTGAAAGTCTATTTTTTTGAGAAAGAAATATGGCAGTTTAGGGGTTATGTGGATGAGAGAGTTTAATATTATTTTTTAGGTAAATGGTGTTGGAGGACGATGATGGATAGTGGAGGTTTGTGGTTTAGAGTGTTATCGGCCCGTTATGGTGTGGAGGGGGGCGTTTGAAGGAAGAGGGAATGGATGGGTCTGTTTGGTGGAAGAAATTGATACGTATATGTAATGGTGTTGGTTTAGAGATGGGGAACTGGTTTGAAGAGAATTTACTGAGAAAGGTTGGCAATGGTGCATACACATTTTTTTTGGGTTGGATTCGTGGTAAGGGGAGACTACTCTGCATGAGCGGTTTAGGAGGCTATATGATTTGTCTGTTCATAGGTGGAGGACCATTGCAGTGATGTTTTCTTTAGGGTGGGGGTGAGGGATGAGAGGCTTGGAAGTGACAATCTTGGTTGTTGGTGTGGGAGGAAGAGTTGGTAGGGGAGTGTAGGGTTTTACTTCTTAATGTGGCTTTGTAGATAATATTGATGATCAGTGGCATTGGTAGTTAGACACGGTTGATGGATACATAGTTTGTGGTGTGTACCATTTCCTTACTACTCAAGAATCACATTGTTTTGTTGCAGCTTCAGAATCCATCTGGCGCAAAGATGTCACCTTGAAGGTTTCATTATTTGCTTAGCGTCTTCTTCGCAATAGGATGCCTACCAAGGATAATCTGTTTAGACACGGCATAATCCGTCATGAACCACAACTTTGTCTGAATGGATTTTGTAATGTTGAAATTGCAAATCATTTGTTTATAACTTTTCAGTTCTCTTTGGCACCTTGTGCGTAATTGGTTACATTTTTCTTCAGTTGATCCCTTTGGAATTTCAAATCATTTTCTTCACTTTGCTTACTCAGCAAGTGTTTCTAAAGCGCAACAATCCTTAATGTAGTTTGGTTCTCTTATGCTTGGGTTTTATGGAATAAAAGGAACAACATGAATTTTAATAATAAGGAAAAATCAACCGCTCAACATCATGATAAAATCAAGTTGCCTTCATTTTGGTAGCTGAAGGCAAAATATGGTAATTTTGTTGAATGTTATCATTGTTGGTGGTTTGCTATTTTGCTTATTCGGGCATTAGTTAATTTCTTTCTTTTCTGTTTTTTTTTGTCGGATTGTTATTGTTGTAAACTTTGGTGTTTTACTTTCACACGTTTTTTGCTAGGGAGATGTTTTTTCAGTGTTAGTATATTTCATTTTGTCTCGTTAAAAAACAACTTACTTATTGAATATTAAAACTAAAACTTATATATAAAAGTAAAATGGTTGAATTAAAAATTATAACAAATTTATATGATTAAAATACAAACACACTCACTAGAATATAACATAAATAGTATCACTTAATATACAATGTTTTATCGAGAATTCCTTATTTTTCAACAACAGATCATAAATAGTGGTGGCAACGTGGATCGTCTTGGCTCAATCGACTCACAACATAAGTCACTCTTCCCCTCTTACATGGAGGTCGTTTATTTTCTTGACCAAGGAATCTTTTATTCGGACCCATTTCATCTGTACCTACAAAATTATTAAATTTTTAAAATTCAGGGAAGCTTAACTATATGATTTATTCTCCATAATTGTCTAAATTCAAATAATTTAAAAATTGATAGTATATTTTGTGAAGTTCACTTACCTGAGTAGAATTCAGAAACATTAGGAATGTTCCTTGCCAATGGTTTGGTAGAAAAACTCAACACACAAAGAAAGAGAACCCCCCAAATCAGGAAGAACCTCTTTGAAAACATTATTCTTGCTACAACATATGTTCAACCCATGTTGTAATTTATAATCGGAAATCGGTGGTGGTGCTTGCTTAATTGCTTTTAAAATATTTTTTTAGTTTGATTTTGGCGCTACTTTTGACTTTGTTAGGTTGTGTCCTTCTTGGATGTTTCCTTGTAAACCAAGTCAATGCCATGAATGACAAAGACAATGTTGTCAAAATCCCATTTTTTAGTCATTAGTCAAAAATCTGACATGTGTTTAGGCGAGGTATCATTAATCCCTTGTTTTTGGATTGTAATTTCTTCAGCAACATTTGAACATGTTCGTCATTTGATTTGTTTTTCTTCGGTTGATTATTTAAGAATTTCATACCATTCTGACTATTTAACTAAGCGGTTCAAAATCTCAACGATCTATTATGTTTGTAATTTGGTTTACATGTTTTGGGTAATATGGAAATAGTTGAATACTAGAATATATGGCAAAAAAGGAAGACTCTATTCATCATTTATTGGATAAAGTCAAGTTACTATCCTACCGGTGACTGAAGACAAAATACGTTAATTTAGTTTTTTTGATTATCATGATTGATAGCTTAATCGTTCTCTTTCCTTTTTCTCCTTTTGATTCGCTTAATTACCATTTGTAATGTTTCTCTCTATTACATCTTGTTCTATGAAGAATGCTTATTATCGTTAATATAATCCATTTTGCCTTAAAAAAAATCTGACATGCGGTCCTACGGTGAAGAGCTTACTTGCATGCATCAGGCTATACATTAATCGGCCCGATTTAACAGAGTCCCAGCTGTTCATACTGATTTTAGTGATTGATCCATTAGACAACTCCAACGATCATCGAATCAATTCCCAATCCAACCGCCTGGTTTAGATTTTAAAACATCGGTCAAATTTAACTATGGACCTCATGAATTTTATTACAATTATTTTATGAAAGAAATCACCTTTCTTTAAAATAAAATAACCACTTCTAATTTTTTTATTATAATAAATAACATTTACTTCCTTTTAAACATTTAAAAAAATTAATCTTTAAAATATAACAAAAAATAAATCAAACGGGCCCAAAATAATGTTAACATGCTATACTGAAGTAATTTCAAAGTACAACTTTATGCCATTTCCTTCCGAGAAATGTGATTTGTATAATCATTTTTTAACAATTTTTGTGACAATTTTATCTTTCATAGTCACATTCTTTTTTTACTTTCTCTCTCTATATTGCTTTGGTTTTTGTGTCAATATCTTGTTTTCTTTGTAAATTTATGGTTGTTTCAAAAGTTGTTACTAAAACGGTTGTTCAAATAACACAACACTTTCCTAAAATCCATATAAAAAATGGTAAATTTTTAATATCACACACTCTGTTCACATTTTATTTATAAGAATTTTCTTTTTTTTGAAAACTAAGATTTATAAGATATATATATATATATATATATATATATATATATATATATATATATATATATATATATTTTTTTTTTTTTTTTTTATTTTTTTATATTTTTTTTTTTTATATTCTTTTTAATATATA
>Ga0228710_1001123_pt1 | contig 38934 bp, 15 predicted proteins | sample MedpolnodulmetaG_FD_177995 | JGI IMG/M metagenome (GOLD analysis project Ga0228710, IMG submission 177995) | Root nodule microbial communities from Medicago polymorpha collected in Santa Monica, California, United States - pink nodules | ecosystem: Host-associated > Plants > Roots > Nodule...
TTCAAAAATTTAAGAGTTAAATAAATTTAGTTCTAACAAACACTAAAATTATATTTAATTTTTTTATGGAGACTTAAAAAACAACTAAAATTATGTAAGAACTAAACTCAAAAGTTTTCAATTTTACAGGAAACAAATACATACTTAATACTTGGTGTAATAACAATTATTATTTTTTAAGGGGAACAACAAATAAGTGTATTGCTATTATTAAAAACACAATTAGGAGTGTTATTTATCTCTAAAAAAATAACAATTATTATTTAAGTGAGGATACACTCAAAATATTTGAGTGAGTGTAATCTCATTAATATATTTTTTGATAACAATACTCCTAAAAATATGTGACTCCTAAAGATATCGAAATAAAGGAAAACTAATTGTGTTTTTTCTAATACTCCTATTGATGTGTTTTTTCTTTACTAGAGACACATATTCATGATTCGTGAATATAAGAAAGATATCGGAAAATTATTTTTCACTAATAAGTATAAAACATGAGATAAATATTTGTCACTGATTTTTTTTTGAAATAAAATATTTGTCATCGATGAATGTAAAAGAAATACGGGGAAATATAAAAAGAAAACATGGGACAAGATTTTGTCACAAATAAATATAAAAAGGAAAAAAAAATTAGTCATAAGAAAAAACATGGGACAAACTTTTATTATTGATGAAGATATAAAAAAAAATTGCGGGAAAACAATTTGTTAATGATAAATATAAATGACATGGAACAGCCTTTTGCCATTGATATATATATAACACAAGACAAATATGTGTCGCTGAAATATTAAGGTTCGTTTATGATATATTAAAATTAAAATTTAACAAAGGACGATAATCGTTCACTTTGCTTAGAAGAGCATGCATTGGGTTCCACTTTGATGACTTTGATTTTGGTGACTTTGTATATATATTCATCCTAATCAATCATTATCTTTCATCAAATTTCTTTATTGTGCTTTATTTCTAAAAAAGTTCAAAATTAATTTTTTTCAAGAAATACTTGCTATTTGTAAAAAATTTAACATGTGCCCGTCCGGGCACATGTTAGCGTGACTCTTTATTTTAATCATTCATTTATCAGTTAAACACACTAAAATAACCAAAAGTCTATGTGCTCAATCCACTTTAGCCTAAAATGGTACGTAGCATGGGGATGAACACTTATGTATAACCTGCTCAATTCCCTAGCACGATGAAGGTCATGTAGTACTTCTTGAGCACCATACTAAGGGCGGTTGAGAAACTCAAACATTTCTCTATCTGTTGATCATCTGAGAATTCAATTAAATCATCTCCATTTAGTGATTTCACTGGGAGAGTATGCCTTGGATGAACAAAATTTACTTGGGTTGTTGAACGAAATCCGGCCACACTGGGAGAGTCCATGGTTGTCCGACAACCACCATTGCCCTTTTTTCTTTTGGATGTAGACATGCTCACACATAGAGAAATCACGATGATATGAGTTTGCTTTGCACCTTGCCCAACTTTCAGGATAGATTATGGGTTCGTACAAATCTACTTTTGAGTTTTCGCATATCACACCGAAAACAACAAATCATATTTGATAAATAGGCTTGACAATAGCATATATTTTATAACAATCAATTAGAGGTATGATTAACCGTGTGATGCACGGGATGAAAACTAGTTTTTTAACAAGACACTGACTACTTTTCTTCCTCGATACTTTTTCTTTTTTTTGGGTCAAGCTCTTCCTGGATACTCTATTTCCCTTTCATATTGCAAGGCAATAATAGTCATAATCAGTCCAAAATGTGAGCAAATAAATGTGATTACGAGGAATGTGCGTTGAAAAAATGAACAAGTGATGAGTAAAATATATTAGTGTGGTGTGGTGATATTGATAAGATTCATTTCACATTTGTATGGGATTGGATGGTGGCACGTACCACATGTTGAACAGAGTCCTTGAAACCTAAAAGTAAAACTAAAAGAAAAACAGTCGAGTGAAAATGTGACTGTTTTTACTTGATGAAATTATGAAAACATTGTGAAGTCAAACTATAGACAAATAGAGTCCAATATCAACGAACACAAGGAGTAACCTGGCACTGAGGAAAGGAAACGCACAAACAACAGAACAGGATTATGAGATTAGGAAACCAAAGGTATCTTAATCTTATCTTTTTTGTACGTTACAAATATAACGTGACTGTTGTGAGACAAACACATGTGGCCCACCATTTTGCTGGTGGATGTTACTGTACCCACCACCACCACCTTCCTTCCTTTCCTAGTACTATACTTTCTTTTTTTTAAATCAAGTTTTGATGATAAATATTCATTAGTTTTGTTGATCATCAATCTTTGCAAGAATCTCACCGGCCATATTTAACCAAGTATTCTCTCTCAGCCATATTCTTTTATGGATTTTGCAAACTTACGTCCTAGGAATTGTTAAGAAATTTAAAAGTATAAATTTTGTATTTGAAAAATTCAATTTTAAGTTTTTAAAAAGTTGATTGCACAATTTTTAAAATAATTATTTATATGTTGAGTTTTTTAACAAAGTCATTGTTTTTTAGGAACAAAGTCATTGTTAGCATTTATCTTTTTTACTCATAAGATTCGAACCCTTTTCTTATACAACAAGATTAAAACTCAAAATTTTGCTTAGGATTTGAGTCAAGTTCCATCGAGACCAACTCTTATAGTACTCTTCTTAACAAAACATTTATTTAATTATGATACTTTTATAATGTTTGTGTTAATTTTTTTAAAAACTAGGTATTCGGATTAATGATCGACTAATTTGATGAGTTCAATTCCATTGTTCACTTGTAGGAGCTCCGATTAAAGTCAGATCAAAGTTTTGTACGGACTAACCCATCAAAATTGGCATCGGATAAATCAAACTTTAGAGAAACACACTTTAAGGTTTCAAGCCAACACAACTATTTTTATTAAATTTAAATTTGGGAAAGAATTGTGTGGTTAAAGTTAACTTTGTACAGAAAAGTGTACATTGACAATTAATTTTAAAGTTCTCTTTAATTATAGTGTAGATTTAAATTTAAAAGTGGAAGATGGTGGTTCTCCATTTCTATCGCGAAGTTAATCAATATGCAAATACATTAACCAATTTTGGTTGTTTGCTAGATTCTAATGTGATGTTTTTCGAGGCATTTCCGTATCAGTGTAGTCATTTACTAACGGTTAAAATGTTGGGAATACTACCCCTCATTTAGTAGCAACATAGTTCCTTTTTCTTCGAATTTCTACCCTCTTTGTAATTAAAAAAACCTAGTGCAAAGTGATTAATCTTCTTCAATTCTACAACAAATCAAATAGTTGTATAAAAGGAAAAAGAAAAAAAAAGCAAAGAAGAAGAAAATTATATATCAACATGCATGGAAGAACTCTAAATGAGAAATAAACGAGGATTCTGACGTTCAAACACGACTTACATATAACAATGTAATGTTTCTATAGTTGAACCATGCTAATGGAGAATCCGAAATTTAAACTCGATCTCTCCATATTACAACGTCTAATCAATTGAGTTATGTTTTTTATTTGTTGAAGAAATGAGTTGTTTAATATTGAAATTTTGTGCGTACGCAATAACATAGAATATCAACATCAATGTACCATACCCTCCATTAACATAGCCCTTTTTCTTGTCACGCAAAGAATTCATCACATTCATTCATCTTCCATCTCCATCTCCATCAGTACACACACATCATTTTCCTTTTCCACCCAACCGTACTTCCCGCACTTTCCCAATTTCACTCGATCCATCCACTCTTCATAATTAACCTCTTCAATTCAATTCAACTCAACTCAACTTCTTCTTCTTCATCAATCTTTAACTGTAACAATCTTCAATTCTGTAATTGACTTATCCTGCTCAATTAGCTCACTTGTTAATTTTACTTAATTTTAATTAACTATGGCTGTGTCGGTGTGCTCTTACTTGATCTATAGGTAACAAGAACAGAGCATGTGTAATTAGTTGTACTTCTTTGTAATTAAGTTTGTGAATTGTGTGATTATGGAAGCTTTTCAATTGTACGGTAATGGTGGTGGTTCATCTGATTTAAGGGCTATGGGAAAAAAATCAAAAGAATGGGATTTGAATAATTGGAAATGGGATAGTCATCTTTTCATAGCTACTAGTAAGTTGACTCCGGTGCCGGAACACCGCCAATTTTTGCCTATTCCGGTTGGTGGTGGTGGTGGTTGTTCTAACTCAAATAGTTCATCATCTTGCTCAGAACAGTTAGATCTTGGGATTTGTCAAGTGAAGGAAGGTGAGAGGAAAAGGAGGGTTATTGTTATGGAAGATGAACTAGGTTTAGGTTCGAATAAGGAGGGTGGTAATCTTAGTTTAAACCTTGGTGGTGGTGGTGGTGGTGTTGCTACATGGGAAGGAAATAATGGGAAGAAGAGTAGAGTAGCTGGTGGAGGTAGTTCTAGTAGAGCATTTTGTCAGGTGGATGATTGTCGTGCAGATCTTAACAACGCGAAAGATTATCACCGACGTCATAAAGTTTGTGAGATACATTCAAAGGCTAGTAAGGCCCTTGTCGGAAATGCGATGCAGCGGTTCTGCCAACAATGTAGCAGGTTAGTTCATGTAGCAAATAGCTGAAAAATGTGTTTTTTTTTTATCAGTTTTAATAGTTAGATTCATGTTATTTCATGGTATTCTTTTATTATGTCAACAGGTTTCACTTGCTTCAAGAGTTTGATGAAGGAAAGAGAAGCTGTCGAAGACGTTTGGCAGGCCATAATAAAAGGAGGAGAAAAACAAATCAAGATGCTGTTCCTAATGGAAGTTCACCGAACGATGATCAGACTAGTAGTTATCTGTTGATAAGTTTATTGAAGATACTTTCAAATATGCAGCGTAAGTATTTCTTTAGTGTAATCCATGTACGCAGGGCGTAGTTGTCAGTTGGTATCTTATTAATATATGATGTTGATTGATACTTGTTTCGCTTTGAAATGATGAAAGGCTTGGTATTGGTTTAAACTAAATTTTTTAAAAGATGGAATTGGCAGCTAAGTTAATAGCTGCAGGAAGGTTGTTTGTTCATTTGAAATTTGGTTAACTAAATATACATCTTGTTGAGGATATAGGAGAAGACATATTTCTTACAAGGAGAGGTTTCAGACTTTGACCTTGGTAGCCCGAAATAGACACGTAAAAACCCAATAGGTTTTTTGGTGCTAGTTGACATTACTTAGTTAGACTTGAGCTTAATCGACTAGTTTCCCTTCAGAAGGATTTGTCAGTACCTTGGGGGAACAGAGTATGGAATAAGGTATTCTTCAGTTTCCAAGTAAATAATTAAACAAACTGCTTAAAAACTGTTTGATTGATCAACTGATTTGAAAATGGCTCAGAAGAGACGGCTTGTCCAAATATGTCTTAGTGTAATTAACAACTGTAATGAAGAAGAAATTGCATAGAGAAGACCTTGTAATAACAGAAAGATAAATGTCAGTTTAAAAAGGTAGTGATCTTGGGCATGATTTTTACAAGCTGAAACACCAGTAGTTGAGAGCATTGTTGTCAATCTTTGTTTGAGCATTCCTGCTATGAGCCTATGACAGGTAGTTGAAGGATGAATAATGAATTTTTTATGAATTACAGCTGACAGGTCAAATCAGACTGCCGATCAGGATCTGCTTACTCATCTTTTAAGGAGTCTTGCTAATCAGAATGGCGAACAAGGGGGAAGAAACTTGTCAAACCTTTTACAGGAACCTGAGAATCTGTTAAAAGAAGGGTCTTTATCTGGGAAGTCTGAGATGGTTTCTACTTTAGTTACCAATGGTTCTCAAGGTTCTCCAACTGTTACAGTACAGAATCAAACAGTTTCTATTAGTGAAATTCAGCATCAAGTGATGCATTCACATGATGCTAGGGTTGCCGATCAACAAACCACATTTTCTGCAAAGCCCGGTGTTTCAAACAGCCCTCCAGCTTACTCAGAAGCCAGAGATAGTACTGCTGGACAGACCAAGATGAATGATTTTGATCTGAATGACGTCTATATTGACTCAGACGATGGCATAGAGGACATAGAAAGGTTGCCTGTCACTACAAATCTTGGTGCTAACTCTCTTGATTACCCATGGATACAACATGATTCACATCAGTCGAGTCCACCTCAAACAAGTGGAAACTCAGATTCTGCATCTGCCCAGTCTCCTTCTAGTTCCACTGGAGAGGCTCAGGTATTTATCTATTGCAGCATTATTCTGGATCGTCTGTTGCACCCATGCTCATGTACATAGTCCTTATACTCACACTCACCCTCCATGACTGGGATTTTGTGATTTTCTGTAGAAATTCTGGGTATTTTTCAGAAACTACAAATGTTTTTTATTGTGGTTCTTAGAATTTGTGGAACTGTCTTAATTTGTCATGCTGAGGTCGACACTAAACTTCTTCTTTAGTCATACATGACAAGAAACCAAAATATAATAATGCTCAAGAATATCTAATATTCTGATGGGTATGTGGTTCTTAGGAAGATCTGACAAGAGGTCAGAGGAGGGGAATGGAATTCATTTGCTTCTGCTTCCTTTTGGCATACCGCACACGGGAGGTCTTTAGTTTAGTATAAGGGGATGGGGAAGAGGTGTGACCGAGACTAACTGAACAGTACATAATATTTTGTACTGTCGAAAAAACATTAAGATGAGTATTTTGATCATCCTTACCAATCCTGGTTGAAATTGCATGCCTATTAATGGCTGTGTGTTTGATGAAAATATTCATCAGACTTGAGGATAGAATTTGATGCTGAGAAATTCCATGATGGAATTTCCTTAGGTTTCAAAAATAAATGGCGCCTGCTTGTTTTTGTTTGCAGAAATTTGTGATGTAACTGCCTATGCAGGACCTTGTTTTCATGTATGAAATTGCATTCTGGTTCTAACTCCTAATGTTTGCTTCAATGACACCCTTATATATGTTAGATTTATACTATCCTGAGATTGTCATGATTCAACAGCTAATTTGTTTGTTTCCACCATTTAGAATCGCACGGATCGGATTGTTTTTAAACTATTCGGTAAAGGACCGAGCGATTTTCCTCTTGTACTTAGAGCACAGGTACGTTAAGCTTTTCAAAGCATCTAAGAATAGCTGTTACTATTATTTTTCTTTGAAATAATTTAATCATAGTAAGGTTTTGGTCTCCAGATTCTTGATTGGTTATCCCACAGTCCAACTGATATTGAAGGATATATACGGCCTGGTTGTGTTGTTTTGACTATTTATCTGCGTCAGGCTGAGGTTGTGTGGGAGGAGGTAAGCAATGTCCTTCTAAAACTACTAGCTGGTCTGTGTGTGGTTATTTCTGCAATCAGGGGATACTTTTTGACCTTACGAGGCTTATTTGTTCTTTTACAGCTTTGCTTTGATCTGACTTCCAGTTTGAATAGGCTTCTGGATGTCTCAGATGATGATTTTTGGAGAACTGGATGGGTTCACATCAGGGTGCAGCATCAGATGGCCTTCATTTTCAATGGTATCTTGCTATGTTTCTACTGTTGTTTTTGCTATCTGTCATGAAAACAGGAGTTATAATTTGATTGCAGTATTCAATCAAGTCCATCAAACATTATTTTGCTCAGTAAATTTACATTAAATGTTTAAAGGTTAAGTTATCTACATCGAGGACTTGTATCGACACTTAATTCAAGCCACTGCTGCATATTAACTTGTTTTGGTGGACTTTTATTGAATTTGGTCTAATGTGATGTTGCCATTGTTGTCATTGTTATTATACTTCGTGCACATGTCAGAGTCAGTAAGTAGTATATTTTTATGACTAGGCATCTAACTGCAACTTTTTTGCTGCAGGCCAGATTGTCATCGATACACCCCTTCCTTTCAGGAGTAATAATTATGGTAAGATTTTGAGTGTTAGTCCAATTGCTGTACCAGCATCAAAGACAGCTCAATTTTCTGTGAAGGGTATCAACCTGACTTGCCCTGCCACAAGGTATTCTTTACTTGTTGCCCTGTGAAATGCAATATCATTGCATGTCGAAAGTAGATGAAAATTTAGAAAATCTCTTTGATACGTGTAGGTGCGTATATTTCGTTATTGTATGTGAACCTTGTTTTTATTATTCCAGGTTATTGTGTGCTTTAGAAGGGAATTATTTGGACTGTGAAGATACTCATGAGCCTATGGATCAATGCTCCAAGGATCTTGATGAGCTTCAGTGCATCCAATTTTCATGTTCTGTCCCTGCGATGAATGGACGAGGGTTTATTGAGGTGCTTTTTCTTTGCTCTCACAGATTATAAAGTCTAAATTATCACACGATAAGCCCTCGTCAAGGCTTGTGGTGTGCCTTGTCTTTGGAAAAGGGAAAGTACTCTCCGCCTAAACATTTTTGTAGCAAAGAGTAATTATAACCTATAAATTGTTTATACTATGAACATTCTTATAATACTGACTAAAGAACAGAACCTCATTACGTAATGGTCTTGGATTTTATGGATGAAGTATGCGTAATCTTTTCTTTTGGATGGGGAGAAAGCCAGTACTGTATATGTTAGTATCATTAGATTGGTTATCTGAATTGTAATCTCAATGTACTGGACCTATTGAAAATGGGAAATACTAACATGTGCTCTCAGGGCACTTGTTAGTGTACTGAGGATAGAAATTTTGTATTGGAATTGCACATTCCATTTCTTAAAAAGTGAAAAATTGTTTTTTTTTTTTCAACACATAATTACTATTTGTAGATTCCTTAACATGTGCTCTTAGGGCACAAGTTAGCATGACCCACTGAAAACATACATTTTCGGCTACTTAGTTTCGTTTTTTTAGCATTGGAATAAGATCCTAACTGGAGTTGTTTTTGACTTTGAGGATGATTGTATTGGTGTTTGGACTGTTTCTTAATTATTAACCTTATAGATTTTTTTTTTTGTTATCGAGACTGAGAGTTATTAGTGATAGTGCGATACTGATACATTAATCATTGTGTTAGTAAACCGGATCAATTTTTGTTGAAGTTGTTGCTGCATACATAGTTGAAGAAGTAGGAATAGTATGTTGGTGGTTAAGAAAGATATTATTGTTAGCGGCCAACACTTGGTGGGATTTAGTCCCACATCGGATAGATAGGATTCCTGAAGCAGTAAATGCGTCCTTATAAATTGTCATTTATATGCCATTTACGCATCCTTATAACTGTGTCATATTCTTAACTGAAGATAAACATGCCTGCATATGTTATGTATCTGATTTTTTATCTTATAATTTTCCTGAACATGCCAGATTGAGGACCAGGGTTTGAGCAGCAGTTTTTTTCCTTTCATAGTTGTGGAGGAGGACGTTTGCTCTGAAATCTGTGTGCTTGAGCCTTTACTGGAATCAAGTGATACTTATCCAGATGTTGAAGGAGCTGGAAAAATTCAAGCAAAAAATCAAGCCATGGATTTCATTCATGAAATGGGTTGGCTTCTCCACAGAAGGCAAATAAAATCTAGGGTGGTTCGTTTGAATTCTAGTACGGATCTGTTTCCATTAGATCGATTCAAGTGGCTCATGGAGTTCTCTGTGGACCATGATTGGTGTGCAGTAGTTAAAAAGCTATTGAACCTCATGCTTGATGGAACAGTGAGTACAGGAGATCACACATCCCTGTATCTTGCACTTTCAGAGTTGGGTCTCCTTCACAGAGCTGTGAGGAGAAATAGCAGGCAGTTGGTGGAGCTTCTTTTGAGATTTGTTCCTCAAAATATTTCAGATAAACTAGGATCTGAAGACACGGCGCTGGTTAATGGAGAGAATCAAAACTTCTTGTTTAGACCTGATGCTGTCGGTCCTGCTGGTTTGACAGCACTCCATATAGCAGCCGGGAAAGATGGTTTTGAGGATGTACTGGATGCTTTGACTAATGATCCTTGCATGGTAAGAATTCTTCTATCTTAAACTGACAAGAGAGGGTGAGATTTTCTTGTAAGTCATTTGGATCTTCACTGCATTTAATTCCTGCGCAGATTGAACCCTGTTATATGCCTAAGTTCTGTATTATAACTGTTATTTGAATTGTTATTACCCTTCCCACTTCTTGAATCAAACTATTACAAACAATGTTTGGTATGTCTATGAGCATTAACCCATATTACAGCCCCTCTTTTTTTCATAATAATTTTGATGTCAAGTTGGAAACCACGAGCATCGTGTTAGTGTTAGTGGTATTTAGCATTTTGACAATAACTTGAGCATTTTAATTCAGGTTGGAATTGAAGCATGGAATAGTGCTCGCGACAGCACGGGGTCAACACCTGAGGATTATGCACGGTTACGTGGTCATTATACTTACATTCATTTGGTGCAAAAGAAAATCAACAAGAGCCAAGGAGGGGCTCACGTGGTGGTGGATATTCCTAGCATTCCGACAAAGTTCGACACAAGCCAGAAGAAAGATGAATTGTGCACTACCTTTGAGATTGGAAATGCTGAAGTTAAAAAGGTACGAAAGGACTGCAAACTTTGTGATCATAAGCTGTCGTGTAGAACTGCTGTACAAAAGTCTTTCGTATACAGACCTGCAATGCTGTCAATGGTGGCTATAGCAGCGGTCTGTGTCTGTGTGGCTCTTCTATTCAAAAGCTCGCCGGAAGTTCTGTATATATTCCGACCTTTCAGGTGGGAATCTTTGGATTATGGAACAAGCTGATACTTGTCAACCTACAAAGATACAACGTAAATTTGACGGACAATTTAATAGGATGCGTTCATATACTGGCTAAACTGTTTTTTTTTTTTTACTAAAGCTAAAAACTGTAATGGTTTTTATATATTTATCATTGATAAGCTTCCTTGTGAGACTGCATGTGTGGATTTGCTTGTATTGTATTCTCAAACTACATTTGTCTAAATCCTTGTTGTACAATAGCATAATACTTGTATGCTGCAGTGCAGCCTTCTCTTTATGATGAGTTTATTTATCATGCGGCCTCTACTTTGGATCACTTTTATTGGTTGACTGAAAAGGTGATCTATGATATGGTACACCATTTCTTTGAACTATTATTATTTCTTTATGTGATAATTTTATATCAAAATTGCAAAAGAACTCCTCGCTCTTTCCTTTCTTATGGCCTAGTCACCCTTGTCAATTTGAGGTCAGTTTGTCTTGCCACCCCTGCCAAACACAATCACACTATTGAGATCCATCACGCCAATGTTCGTATTGGCAGTATTTTTATGTTTAGTTGAAAGATCAAATATTTGTTTTACTAATACTAACAATGTATACAAATTAAACTTGATTTTTTAAAACTAATAATAAAAATAAGAAAAGGTGAAAAATTGTGCTGATTGAGTTGTTAATGCAGAAGAAAATTAACTCAACATGAAAACCAAAAATATTTGCTGTAAGATGATGGTTTTTGACGTGGGTATAACAATTTCAACCTAGTCAGTCAACTACCACAACACCTACCAATCAACTACCACACCATAAAACGTGGCTATAACATGAAAATAATAGGTTTGTGAGAATAAGAGCACAAATATCGTACCTTTTTTTTTAAGGAACATGTCCATTGTGAAACTCAAATAAGAAATTTTCAAACTCAGAATTATGTTACTTTGTAAATGATTTCAATTTTTTTTTAACTTACCTGATTGTAATTTTTTTAATTAAACATCAATAGCATACTATAGTATAAAGTGGTGTTCCATTTACCAAGTTGAAAGATTTTTATTTATTTTTATTTTTAACAAAAAAAAGAAAGAAACGTTTTAGACTACGATAAGGATCAGAAGTTAAAGTAGCTATATGATTTCTAAATGCGGAACTTTAAAAATATAGTATTTTAAGTTCCAATTATGTGAGAATGATATTTTGGACGCACTTAGAAAAATAACATACAAAAATGTGACAAAATTCTTAAAAACTTTCATTGCACCAACAAGGTAACAATAACAACATTACATTCCATTACAAAAATTAAATTGTAAGTAAAAAGACGAACCAACAAAAGTAGCAACAATTAACTAAACACGCAAATTATTCATCCACACCTAATAAGACAACCGTCAAAGGGACGAATATAAATCCGCAACACAATTCTTAAGCTTGAGGCTTCTCCCACTTGAGTGGTTTCACAACTTCCCATGTAAAGTCAGGATCATCCCTTCCAAAGTGTCCATAAGCAGCTGTCTTAAGAAACCTGCTGTTGCCACCCCTCTTAAGGTCCAAGTTTATGGTGATCATTCCAGGTCTGAAGTCGAAATTCTCCTTCACAATTTGAAGAATCTCCCTGTCAGGAATCTTTCCAGTTCCATAACTGTCAACAAAGACTGACAAAGGTTCAGGCACACCGATGGCGTATGAAACTTGAACAATGCATCTGCGAGCAAGACCGTTGGCCACGATACTCTTGGCTGCCTGCCTTACAACATAGGCACCACTTCTGTCAACCTTGGTTGGGTCCTTTCCTGAGAAGGCACCTCCACCGTGAGCACCCCAGCCACCATAAGTATCAATGATAATCTTTCTTCCGGTGAGACCAGCATCACCATGGGGACCACCAATGACAAAGCGGCCAGAAGGGTTAAGGTGGAAGATTGTCTTCTCATCCAAGTACTTCTCGGGAATAACAGGTTTGATAACATGTTCCTTAAGATCAGCAGCAATCTGGTCGTTACTGACAGTTTCGTCATGTTGTGTAGAAATGAGGACAGTATGGACACGAACTGGAACCATAGCACCATTCTCATTGTAGTACTCGATGGTAACTTGTGTCTTACCGTCAGGTCTCAACCAAGCGCAGGTACCGTTCTTCCTAACCTCAGTAAGACGAGAACCAAGTTTGGTTGCAAGGACATGGGTCAAAGGCATCAATTCAGGGGTTTCATCAGTAGCATAGCCAAACATGTGACCCTGGTCACCAGCACCAACCTCCTCCGGGCGCTTGGTGAAGTGTCCATGAACACCCTGAGCAATATCAGGACTCTGCTGCTCAATGTTGACCAAGACCTTGCATTTGTCGGCATCAAGACCAACATCATCAGAGATGAATCCAATGGTGCGGCATGTGTCACGAACAATCTTCTCATAGTCTACATTGGCCTTGGTTGTTATTTCTCCAAAGACCATGACCATGTTAGTCTTGGTGCAAGTCTCACAGGCAACCTTGCTGTCAGGATCCTGTTCAAGACAAGCGTCGAGCACTGCATCAGAGATCTGGTCGCACAGCTTGTCGGGGTGACCCTCGTTCACTGATTCAGATGTAAATAGAAAGGTTTCCGCCATTGTTCAAGCTACACAAAACAACAAACTATATGTTTAGTAATGCAAAGCCCAAAAACTTCATCACTGATAACAAGATAAGTGAAAAAAAAAAAAAAAAAAAAAAAAACTTTCCTCAGTGCGTATCAATAGAAGATAAATAATATTCGAGATCATATTGCAAAAGGAATAAAGCCACTTATCCGAAAACAATTGAAAGGTTGTCTGAAACTTTATGATTAAAATATAATTTAAAAGCTGTTGGTCCTGATAAAAAAATTGCAGCCAAGTGGATAACATATCAAGATTCCCTAACCACCAAGACAGAATATTGAAATTTTCAAAAATCACCATGTCTCAGAAATATAATATAAATTTCAATTTAAAAATCCTCTACATGATCCTTGGGATACGAAATCATAGTGCTCAGAAAACGTAAACAGACAAAAATATCAAAAGAAGTTTAGCATAAGTCGATAATTGATTTTTAATTAAGATTAGTTTTGATAGTTTGAAAGAACCTAACTGAAAAATACAATACTCATTAGCAGCTAGAAAAGTAGATCCATAAACTGTAACGGTTAGAACATATTATACCCTAACAGATCTACAACGATGAAGCAATTCTATCTAAAAGAAGAAAAAAATTCAGATCTAAAACTGCTACGGTTAAATTACGAAAAGAAAACAATCATTAAAAGCCATAGAATAGAAAGAGCATGTAAATAGAAGAAGAAGAAGAAGAAGAAGAAGAAGAAGAAAGGAACCTGGAGCGAGTGGGGGTGCAAGTAGAAATGAAAAGGAGGTTCACTCGCTCTGACTAGAACAGAACAGGTTATGAAACTCACTTGAATGACGGGTGTGATTAGTCCAACGACACTATCTTCCTATTTATACTAAATATTACTGGTCACCGGATCTTTCGGTGCGCAGTTAGTTTTCATGGGGTTGGTGAGGGTTTATATTTACCGGATATTGCCGGTCATTACCAACCCTTACCGGTTCCCACCGGATCTCATTTCTTTTCATTTACACTGACCAACAGCGTCTCGTCTCGTGTCGGTGGTAGATAGATAGATCCCGTCCGTCATCTCTCCTCATTCTATATTTTTTTCCTTTATGCTTTTATAAAATTTGATTTTTTTTTTCATTATTAAATTAAATTACTCAAAACAAAATTGATCAAAAACTAAATATTATTATTATTGTACGAGAAAATCAACCACTCACTGTTTATAAATAATAGACCAATGTTTTTGTGAACATGTAAAGACATTGTATAATATATATAAAAACTGAGATTCGAACCTCAAACATCCCATTTATTCTCTTTAAAAAGAGAATTTTTAGTCACTAGACTAGGGATCGCAAAGCGGCTCAGTCCGTCCCACCTAAGCCCGCTTAAAATGGGACAAGACGCTAAATCAAATTTGGTGACCGAGCCCGAAATCTCACCCCCGTCCCATTTAATGGAAGACTGACGAGTTGGTGGGTCGGGCTGCCAAACAAAAAACTTTTTTTAGAGAATAAAAACAACTTTTTAATGCATTTTTTTACAATTTAATTGTTACAAAAAAAAAATCATGTTGTCCGCCTCCGTTTTTCAACGAGTTAAACGGGACAAACCAACAATAAGAAGCGAGTTCAAAACTTCAACTCAACCTGTAAAAAATAACGGGCAAAACTAGTTGGTCCAATAGGTTGGGCCTGTTTTGCCGACCCAACATTTGACTGCTTGACCCCAAAAAAAATAGTAGTATTATACCAATAAGATTCAAACAATTGGGTAAATGAATATATAACACTTCAATTAGTTCCTCAAAAGTATGACACTTCGATCATACTTCATTCTTTTAAAAAAATATATTTTATAGTGTCTTTAATTTATAAAGTAAAACTAAGTTCTCTTCTCCCTGCAAATCACTTCATCAAAAATAATATAGTTTTATAATTTTATACATGTAACTTTATCAAACGCATTATATACAGATACGTGACCTACAATTTTACTCATATTTATCTAGAAAGGTAAGAGGTCTTGGTGGATTGATGGAAGAAATGTTTCGTGAACAAAGGTTTTCGACCAGAATCTAAAGTTAAGGTGATAATTCGAGGGGGAGGTGATTTCGATGGTGGGGTGCAGGGGAAAACACTTGAACGCTCGTGTCAATATAAATTCGAAGTGCGTGTCAGAATTAGAATAGTATGTGCAGGGCCGTTCCTATGAAACTGAAGACTCGGCTCTCATAGTAAAAATAGGTCTCTAATAAAAAAAATGCACAGTTTTTTTAAAAGATTAATCTTCTATTTAAATTGAAAATAACAATCGTATAATGATTATTAGCCACTGAAATCAAAATTAGAAATTATGTTTACTAAAGACATGTTTTTTAACTTAGAAATAGAAACAGGAACATGATTTTTTACTTAGAAATTAAAACAGAAAGCATGTTTATCTTTCTTTTTTGAGTGGGGGTTGGGATATTGAGCAATAATTTTTTTCTTAAGGCTGATCACTTTGGAAGACCCAGCTTAGTTGACACTACTAAAAAACAAAAATTAGTGAGGGATATTTAGTGAGGGAAAACGTGAAATCCCTCTCTAATTCCGTCACTAAATTTTGCGACTAAGGAATTTGTGAGGAATTTCATTTTTTCCGTCACTAATTTCCCTCGCTAATTTTGTTTTTTCTAGTAGTGTGACCTCTTTGCACTTTCTAATGAACGGCACTGAGTGTGTATCTTGAGTTTTTAGTGGCATGAAACTTATATAATTAACTTTTATTTTTTAGGAAATGAAACTTATATAACTTAAATAAGGTGGTATTGGACTTCGGTCAAGAAAATTTTGCTATATTTTAAAAGAAAATAAGAAAGAGCTTTTTCTTCTCAATATTTTGGGTTAACTATAGCTGCTGTTTTATTATGGTATGCTAAAAAGTCTATAACACAACGCAATATGGATATTGACTGTTTACTAATTAATTTTGTCGTACTGAACGGTTTGCTTCTTGTTGTATCATGGATAAGAAAAATATTTGAAAATAAGTACTATAATACTAAAATTAATTCATAAGAGTCCATTCAACTTGGTTGATTTTCTATTTTTGACTGGAACTTGGTTGATTTTAGGAAGACAAAAGAATAAATAAATATTATTACCAACAAAAGAAAAGAATAAACAAATGTATATATAATGACAATATTAAAATGTTAAACGTGGCAGTAGTGCCTTGGGTGGTTAATAGTGTGACCTGACGTTTGCTGTGCTCTCTGGAAGATAAATATGGCACGATTGCGTAGCAACTAGCACGTCCAATATGACCATTATATTATATTATTCCAAATTCAATTTGCATGACTTAGGTTTTTAGTCAATTAAAGAATTCCCAATATATACAATACGATGAAATTGAATCTAAGGGAAGGAGATAGTGCAACTCAACATATTTGATACAAAACTTAACTCACGTTTTAATATTTTATTTACAATTAATTTTATTACAACTTAAAATAGTAATTTATTAAAGTAATTTAATTAAGTATTGTCAATTGAAACTCAAATAAATAAAAAATGAAATTATTATAAGATAAAAATTGATTGCAATATTTTCAAATGATCACAAGTTATATAACATTTTTTATGAAGGAAAACGGTAGCATTTTTTACAATGAAGTAGTTAGTTGCTCCAAACGAGTTTGACTATATTTTACCTTGATTTGTGTGACCGAAAATGTAAGTTCTCCTATTGAAAAAAATTATACTACTATATTTTATGGGTGAATTCAAAAGTGAGAGTTTAATTAAGTCTCTCATCGGTGGACCATGAAGAAAATATCGTTAGATTGAATCATTGGTTGAGATTTATTGAAAATATAGTTGAGAACATTTATACATTTTCACATACAATTTTGTCCCTATTATATTTCTTCATCCTATGCAACTCCCCTGGAATCTATAAATCTAGAGTATGCTTGTAGAAAACATCTATATCAATTCGAAAAGGCAGGATGAGAAAGTTACAGGATCACAATTTCTTTCATCAAACATTTTCACACCGTTACAAAATGTAAAATTAAAGTCAAATTTAATATAACTATTGTGTTAGAAAAGAAATCCCTAAAATTTGAAACCTTAATACTTCATGGCCATAAATTAGGTTTAGGCGTTTAACAGAGAAACAAATAAATTGAAACTATGTTTGAAATGAAGGTGATAAAAAAGGCCTTTGAATTTATTTTTTTTTAATCAGCAAATATTATTCACGACGAGCAATACAAAACACTGTACCACTCGCGGATAGAAAACAAAGAGGACAAATACAAAAGGTCTTTGAACTTAAAAATTATTTGGAGGAACATGCAAAAATCGATCTGCTTTCTTTTTTATCTTAGTAAACATATTAAGCAAAGAGAACTAATTAAAGTGTGTCATCTTTTACAAAGCTTGAATGTTTGCAAACACGTTAGTTACATTTCTTCAATTTTCAGTAGACATTTATGCAATTGAGGGGAGGCAGATGAGGGAGACATGAGGAATGTTTGTGTGTGAACAAGTGTTGATAGTCTCATTTTTTATTTCAATAAATCTAGACCATTAATTAGATCTAATGGTATTTTTGTCATGGTTCACCGGTGAGGGACTTAATTGAACCCTCACCTTAGAATTCACCCTATTTTGTGATAACTTTTATGATAATATTTTTTCCTCTTTTTTCTTATTAATCAGAAACAATATATAGAGAAAAATGAAGAGAAGGAGTAAGTACAAAATGTAAATATGAGTGAAAAATTTATCCAAAAGTTATCACAAAATAGTTGTACAAATATCATTTCTCCAAAAACCGCCGAAGAACCTCAGCTGAAGGCAGCCCTAGTGTTCTATTAGGACATCTCCGATGGGAAAAAATAAAAACTATAAAAAATTAAAATATAAACAGAAAGGACATTGAGTATATGTTATTTATTTTATTTAATAAAAAAAAACTTCATAGAGTTAAATGAGTTTGAACCCTGAGAGGGTATTTATGTTGTATAGAGAATCAATAAGAATTGACTATTCTCTCCGTCTCACAATACGTGTTATCTTTATTAGTATTTTTTTTGTCCATTTTACAATACAAATACAATATTTATTACTGTATTATTTTTCACTAACATATCATTATTTATTGCATTTCAATCATTTAATTACCTCATTAATTATAATTAATAAAGATTTTTAGTAAATTAAACATATTTTATCATTAAAATCAATACCAATAATCATTTTCTTAATAACCTTCTAAAATTCAAAAGAAACATCTATTATGAAACGGATGGAGTGCTTAACTACTTCATACATCAAATTCAAAATATAAACATTAAAAGATTGTGTAATAAAATAATATACTCTCATCAGATGTTAACTAAAACCACTCTACACAAGTTTTGCATATCATTTAAACTTTTATATATTATGATCAGTGATCACTAAATGTTGGGGTTAGTTGGGATAGTGAAGCAGCTACCACTTACAGATATTTTATAATTGTTTATATTAAAAAAAACAGACCTTTCAAATTAATTACCTAGTAAATAGTTTAACCAAGGTGTCGACAAAAATAAAATTATAGATTTAGCTTGCAGGTAGTTCAGAGATGAACAAGAAGATGATGAATAACATACAAATATGTATAAATTCTAAGGTGAACAAAAGTTGCAGTCAAACTCTTGTAAAAAAAATTGTAGTCAAACACAATATACGAAATAATTAGTCACGTGGACTATATATATGAATTCATCAACGAGGGATCAAACCAAATATCCAAGTTAATAAATTGACTAGTGTGTGTATATATATATATATATAGGGTTTTGCTAAAAGCCACTTATGAAAGTGTCTTTTAGCAATTCACACTTCAAGGTGTGATTTTCACTTTTTAGTTATAACTTTGTTAAAAGACACTTTCATAAAAATTAGTTGGTGTTTTTTAGCAAATGTTCATAGAATAACTTGCTAAAAGACATCTTCATAAAATGCGTCTTTTAACAAAACTCATATATATATATATATATAATCTTCATTTAAATTATAAGTCATTTTTACATTTTGCATAAATTAAAAAATATATTAATTTTGCATGAGAAAGAGAAATTATAAATTATTTTATAAAATTACAAAAAAATAATAGAGAAGGATAATTGTACAGAAAAAGAATTAGAAAATTAGAGTAATAAATAGTAAAAAGTATCATAAAAAAATAAATATTCATGTTTCATTAATATTGTCTTAAAAAAAATCATTAATATTTTAAATTGAGAGATAAAATGGGACCAGTTTTTTTATTTTACAAAAAAGAATATATTGTGATAAGGATATAGTATACTCTTGCAAGTGGAAATACATAGTCATGCATGATTGTTCTTTGAAAGGTGGTAAGTAGTAGGAGGTTGGTGACCAACCAAAGGACATAGCAAAGATGAGTGAATAAGTAAATTAGCTTTTAGGCATGATGACAATATTAACTCAACCAACCCAATCCATTAGTGTGTGTATGGGGTCATAGCCAGTTAAGTGCACTTCCAGTATCCAATTTTCCAAATTAATAATCAAAGACTAAAAGAAAAGTGTGTGATAACATAAAAAATTTCAGATCACATACGGATCCAAACATTTTAATAACTGATAAGGTCATAACATAAAATTAATGTAAAAATATAGATACACATGAGCAATCAAAATTCATATAAGTGTGGTTTATAATTGCTCTCGATTGTTAGTTTTTTTTTTTTATTCCAACAGAAGCACAAGGTAAAAACATAATAAGAATTGAAAAAAAAATAGTGAATATGAACGATATGTAAGTATTGATTTAACACAAATAATAAACAAATGAGGCAACTGACCCTACTGCCCCGTGCTAGATCTGTGAATGAAGTAGAGGAAAAAGTAAACAAAAGTTAAGCTTAAAATTCAATTTAAGGAACATTCATTTTAGAATTGAGAGATGTCTCTCAACTAACTTACTTTTTTTTAATTATTATTGAATAGTTTTACTTTGTCTCCACTAAATATCAAGTTAATTCAATGATGTATAAGTAAAATAATATTTCTCAAAAAAAAAAAGTAAATAATATTGAATCATGTACAAATTTATTTTTTCACTGTTAATTGAATCAATAAATTTCCATATTTGAGTTCATCCAATTGATGGGCTTATTGATCAAATGTTGGAAAACTTACAGGGTACACTATCTACTTCATGATACTACTTCATTTGTGCATTAAAGAACGAGCCATAAATATTAACTATCTCTATTAAATATAATTTTCAGCCTCATTTTCTTAAATTTGAGACAAAGATAAATTTTTATTAATTAAAGAGGAATTTTACAATCGTTTTATGGAGAATCTGTACTTTATACCTCAAAGTTACAAGACTAAACTCATACTATTAAGATATCGCCTGAAGTGTCGGTGTCGACCTCATGAAATTGAATAGTATAAAAATTAACAAATTAATATTTACATTGACCTTGTTAAAAGGATATTAAATTATTTTTATGTGAATAATCAAATCTACAAGATTACGACGATGCAGAAGGTAAATCATTTTTACCCAAAAGAAAAAACTTATTTTATGTTGCAATCAGAGTTCTATTGTAGTTTGTCCAACGATAATCAAACGTGTTAGTGACTAATCATCCCCTGTTGGAAACCCCTAAGAGGCAACTCATAACCTGTCTATTACTGAAAACTGTATCAAATTATCAATGTTAAGTGGAACTTTTTGTATGCAAACTGAAGCAAACTTTTTGTTATTAGCTTATTCTATTAATGCATAAATTCACCATTGGTTAGAAGATAATAGGAACCAGAATGTTGGCCAAACAAGGAACCAATGAAGTGGGAAGGTCGTGGCTATGAATATATGAAGCATATTCCTATATGCGTAGGCCATTTACGATGTCTATAGTTGTTGAAGGTTTGCTGGCTAAAATAGTGTATCCTGATTGTAAGAAAACTACATGACACAAATAAGTTGCAAGAAAACTATATATCTCTTGAAAATTCTTTGACGATGGTTGTTATAAGCTTCACTAATCCTCTTTTAAAAACTATTTTCTTGTTTATCAATCCTTACAATTGGGTCCTTTTAAATATCGAGTCATGATTAAATGAGAAGTTCATCCTTCTTTGATTAAACTTTTATTTTTGACATATTCATAACCGATGTAGTTCTGACTTCTTCACCTAAGATAATAGTTTAAGTCACATTGAGTACAAAATTATGATATTGCAAGCTCTTGATCATTTAATTGTACACCACTACTATCCATTTGAACCACATGAGGCATGCTAGGACTATTTGATTGAGATAAAAATTGTTGATATTGATAGAAATATAATTTGAAAATTTGGGTTATGATGTAGATTTGGGGTATTGGATACATTTATAAAAGATGAGGCATTTTTTTGATTTGAGATATATGGAAAATTGTCACAATTTTACATAACCAAAAATTATCGTGGTTGGGGTTTATTGGCAAATAAAATGTGCAGAAGGAAAAGTTAAAAAGAGATAAATTAAATCATGTGCAACGATCATAATCATATAATTTACAATTGTAGTGCAATGGTTTATGGTAACAACAATTGAAATGGTAGTTTCTTTTTTAATTCTTTTAATTGAAAAAACTTTTGAAAAAGAATATTAAAAAAAAGAAGAAGAAGAAAGGCACCGTTGTACAATTTCAAAACGTGGTTGAGTAAAGCCTCAAAATATACTTTGTAAATTTTAGCTCCTCCTATTTGCATTTATGTTAAATTTCACAATAAACAAAAATAATAATTTGCTATATAATAGGTCATTTTAGGGATTCACTCGTGGTCCTTTTTCATGGTCCATATTAGAGGACCCTAAATATTGAAAATATAAAACTAAGATAAAATTACTATCAACAAACTCCATTCAACTTTTATTTAAATATAATTCAAAATAAAGTTGTATTTAAACAAAGTTTGTTCGGAGATATTATGATTTTAATTTGCTCTTGGAGCATTGCAGAGGCCGTTATGATTTTGATTGTAACATGAGATGATATTCTTTCCTTTAATTAAACGTAATGAGATCATGTGCAGTTGTGGTCCTTACCCAAAAAGAAAGAATAAAATCAAATCAAGTAAAGAGAAAGAGCACTGTGTGCATCGCAATGGGTTATGTTGTGTTTGTTTGTTCTCATTTTTAAATGTGACATTTACAGTAAAATTGACAAAAATAATAATTCTATTTTTGCATGCACTCTCTAATTCCTAGTTCTTACATTTCTCTTACTTACTCACCAATCAATAATTATATATTATTATATTTTACGTTTCCACTGGTTTTTCTTAATCAGATTATATACACATGCCACTATTTAGCATTGATAAATCTCTATATGAAAAACCATATAATATAAGTTTTTTAGTCTCATTTTTAAAAAAAAACACTGTTAGACAACTTATTAGACACAAAAGGTAAATTCTCATCTAGTAACCAATTTTTCTCATATATACAACTTGAACAACCGTTATGATTAACTCTTGTCAAAACTTCAAAAGCACCTTAAATTTTGGGTTTCAAATTTAGGCATCAAAATATTTATAAGTTATTTAAGTTGAAAAATGCATGTTCGTACGATGACCAACAAGCACGAATGCAGCCGATTAGACTCAAAATGTTGGATTAACCTTTTTTTTACTAACTATTTATTCTCTCCAACTTTCTTCTACCATCTGCATGATTTCTGCATTGTCAAAATTTATCGGGGTAAGGAGTCGTGCTATATAGCACTGCTTATTTAAGTTTAATAATTTTAAAAAAAAAAAATATATAAGCTATAGACCATAAAAACTCTTATATGCGATTGTATATTCAAGTTTAAATTATATAACAAAAGATTACATCAACTATAATAATTATACTTTAAAGATATACAAAGTCTAATACGTTCAAGTTTCAGATACCAACAGTTTTTTTTAGAAGAGATAAATGTAATTTTTTTAAACAATTTATTTTAAGCTTCAAAATATATTGGGTCCCGCCTTCACCGGTAACCAACACATGTATACCCTAGAAAAAAATCTGTTGAAAACACAAAAGCAATTAAGAACACCTACGAATGTGAACTTTACAATATATGTATGTGGAGATTTAGTCCCATCCTCATTGTGCATCCGCATCAATCATGAACCGTAAACAGCTGTAAATGTAGTTGATTTAAGATCCTTGCCTCACTCGTATAAGCTGATTATGAGGCAGTTGCAACTTTTCAATGCATAAGGCTGAATCTGAAACAAGAGATATGCTTGCTATTCTGGATCTAAACACCATAAATGCATCAACGTGCTTATCTTATTGGTATAGCTTAATAGTAGTAGAAGACAAGTTGTTAGCACATGACCAGCCAGCCAAGCACAGCTTGCCGCCATTTATTTTTTAATCATTTTGCAGGAGAAATGGGAATTTTAAAAAATATTTGCAGCTCATATCTATCTATTAATAATACATACTCCGTCACATATTAAAACACGTATATTTACAATTTCAAGGACAAAATTGGTGAATTAATACTCTAGTAATATTCAATCATATTAAATTAATAAACATGATACATTTAACTAACAAATGTCAAGGAAACACAGTGAGAAAAGCATATAGTGGCATAAAACAACATATATCAAATAAGAGTGATAAGCACGATATCTTCTTTCAATATAGGAAATAAATTTGCTCGAAAGGGAACAGTGAGAAACATCAATGCGAAACAGTCTCCTTGGATTTAAAATAATTTATAGTACAAGTTACAGTTCAATATAAATCAAAATTGCACATTGCAGATTCCCAACAATTTTCAGAGGCATGGATCAACCGGAGACCATTTTGCCAATATACCAGAAAATATCAGCAGGATTAGATTTAGAAACCGATACATCTGAACGAGGTTGAACATGCACCTCCATGAATTATTCTGATTTAAAAATAGAATAAAATAACAACAATCAATTATCCTCGCATCATTCATCGTGCTGGTATCCTGAGAAGTCCACTATTTGCATCCCTCTTCCAGCAACAGAAATCTGATAATGGTTCCTGCGTAAGGGACCAGCAAGTGTTAGAGAAAGAACAATATGATATATCACCCAACCCAGTCATTCACTTCTATAATAATCACCTGCTACATGCCCTAGCAGATAACGCTTCAGGCTCCGGCACACTAACTATTAGGTGTGCACGTTCTATTAGTTTACTCTGGTGAAGATGCCAGCATCTGACCCGCTGATCAAGTCCAGTCGAAAACACCCAAGACCCATCCGTCCAGACACCTTCATAAAATAAAAGTTGATAGTCATACAAAACTGACCAAACTTTCTTTCATAAATATACTAGAAGTTCAGACATCCATGCACTAGCTTCAATTTGATAAAGTGGTTCAAATGGATATGGTTCATAAGTATTATAAATACTTTATCATTTTATCATAACAAGGAACAATCCTATCGGGAATAATAATAGGTTTAAGATTCTCTGTGGGACAAAATGCTAGATGAAGTTAATGAAAAAAATTAGTGGGAAAGCCAATAAAGCATTGTGTCAGACAAAGAAAGCCTGTCATGCCTTGCCTACTGTTCATTATAGACACACAAAAAGTAGGTAGATAGGGAAGTTTAATTTCACAGAATTACCTTTCACAGAAGAGCTGTGGGCCGAAGGAAATTTTTCAGAATTTAAGAATCTGATCTCGTAATTTCTGCTCTGATTTTGAAAATTGGTGTTCTTCAAGTATTCAGGTTCAGTGACCAAATGTGCTACATCTGGGGTTAAAACCCCACAGTCAATATTTATTGTTTTAGTTGATAACTCAACCACGAGATGATGAATTGCCTGATCATCACCCCCACTAACTATGCTGTACACGCAGGAACTATCATTAGTTTGCCCGGCTTTTATCTGTGAAACATGGAGACAGTTGACACCAGATTGGTGAACATTTTTCAAAAGGTGTAGAGGTTGTATTTCACATATTTCCGCTGAGGAATCGTCAGCCTTAGTTTCCAACACCGGGGAAGCTGTATGTCTGGTTTGAGAACAAACCATATTGTTGTCTTCAGATTTATTTGGCACTGAAGAGGTCCCATGTGTAGTAGAATTGATGCTTTTGTCCTTGTTTTTGGCTTTTGAAGTCACCTGATTGTTGTCTTGTCTTTCCTTTGATAACCCACTGCTTAAAGATCTTCTCCATCGTCTACCACCTTGACTTCCTCTCCCTGTGCGTGGTCGTTTTTGACAATCAAAAAGCTTCTCTACATCACAAACTGAAACACTCTGCATAAAAGCTTCCACACTGTCAGTCAGGTCCCAAAATGTAACACTCCCGTCAGTAGATCCGCTAATCACAATGTAAACATTTCCAACTTTGATGTTATCTGCAAAAGAAAGTTCAAACACATTAAAGCAGGGAAATAGATAAGGCAGAAAATATACGAAGGACCTCAAAATTTATTCTAGTTATATTTTAAAAGGTATGACAAAGGAACAGGACATTCATCTTAACAAATAATATCTTTCGTTTCATGGAGACAGAGGCACTAAAGAGGCTAATATCACGCTATTTTATAATACGATCCTTGGACTATTAAAAGAAGCCCACAATCATAAGTAAACCAAAATATTGAGACAATTTCATCTTTCAATTTAGGCTTTCGTGATGAGTACATCATACATTTGAGTCTTTTCACCATTAATTGTGATATTCGGCAACAGGTAATTACCCCTTAAATTTTGAAGAGACGATCTTCAAGAATTCTAGTAGTATTACAATTTACAACAGAACTTCTACATCCATGTGAAAAGAAGGGATTAAGTGGTTCGCAACTCGAACAACCAATCACTTAAATGGAGTGCAAGACAAACCTTTATAAGGAATACGTATGGGAAAGATGATATGCTGCAATGACAAAACAGGTGCCAATAAAGGAACAAGTAATGCAACGTCAAACCTGTCATCAAGTAAAAGGGAAAGAGCTAGGTAAGATGTAACAAGAAATAAAAGAAAGCAGAGAAAAAGTTCATAGAATTTGATGGAAATAATTGTTAATACCATAAGCGAAAGGGTAAAATTAAAGCCCGTAACATAACTGTAGCATCTGAACAAGCAACGACAACAAAACAGACAGATATCCTGGAAAATATACAAAATATAACTTTAGTTTCAAATTAGTTGAGTTATACAGAACCAAGACGCAAATGTTAGGCATCTCCTCTAACCTGGAACCAGCACATTTAACAAGAAAAGCAGTGACTGCAAGATATCTCCAGTCATCCTCATGTTTATCTCTGACCAAGTTCATTGTACCCCCTTCAGAAATCAGTGATCCAGCTTCAGCATCAATTTTTATTTTAGAACCATTTTCAGCAACATCAACTGCTTTCCCCACATTATTTTCTGCATATTTGTGTGTACTTGAATATTTGGTTGGCATGTCAGTGGAAAGCCACTGGAACGTCATTGAAGAAGACATACTGGACAAAAATTGATCATCAAGTTCCTTTGCATCATGCTGATTATCAGTTCGGAAGTTAGTTTTGTCATCCAGTTTCCTGCTTTTAAGTAGCCAAGAAGTTAAGACACGCTTTGCACCCACTGATATCAGTAAAGTTGGATTATCTTTGTCCTCATCAGCAGCATTAAGTTCACTCCTCCCATCAGGTACATTAGTTGTAGCTGATGGAATGATGTGTAGTGTCGAAACACAACAAATTGACCTTACAGCTGATCCTCCAACATGCTCACCAAGCAATTTTGACATGGACCAATTCTCAATACCTGGAGAGTACCTAAATCAAACAAACAGACACACATTAGGAGTTTATGAGGTACTCAAACGAGATCTACACACAGCAGAGAATAATGGTTTTACCAAGTCAATCTCACAGTCCCGTCTTCACATCCAGTTGCAATCCAACTTGATTTAGAAAATGATGCACGTTTACAATAATCTCCTAGAAGCATATCTTCGTGTATAAAGCACAAGGAATGTATCTCTCTCCCATGGAATTGCATATGCAAACTCAAAGGGTATATCTTCCCAACGTTGTCATTAATCCAGTGTCTATGTATATATATTATTTCATCCTGTAAAAATTGGAATTATTTGTCAGGGATATTTAGAAAAATATATTTGTGATAACAAAAGAACAACCACCCACAAAAATATAGGACTGGTGTCTAATAAAAAGGTGGGTATAGGCAAAGCTTAAAAAGTAGCTACTGCTAAAATTAGGGTTGAAATTTAACACTAAAAGTGTGCAATAATTTTAACACTTTTTCAAACTTATCACAACACCCATGTTACTGAAGCAATAAAATAAAGGGAGATTAAAAATAAGTATACGGAAAATTGTTTGTTTCAGATCCCCATGGATATGGATGGAAAATTTTGAAAGCTGAAGACTGCACATAACAAGAAGGCAATCGTGTTTAACTGACTTTTATTTAGGATTTGGTTAAAGTGAAGGATGCACTTCTTAGGATTAAGTACCTGTTTCCACGGCAGCAACAGATTTAGAAGTACGTCTACCAAAAAAGCTAGGATCTCTAGCTTCTTTAAATTCACGGAAAAAACAGCTCTAAATGCATGTCTATGATTTTAAATGTGAAACTAAACACGTCATAAATCTGGAATTATAACCATTTATTGAAAATTCATAAGTTGAAATTTTTGCGACTTCGTAATTTGTTATCTATGCATGTATTTTACCACAATCTCAACCGGTTTTTAAATCAATGGTTATCAACTTATAATTGCACTTTACTCTCTAAAGTGCAACCCCACTATAGAGGAGACAAATCTTTTTATTTAACTTTATCCGGTCTATCCCCATTGTTAGGTTTAACCAATAAAAAAGTGAGGCCTTAAAGCAATTTTATGGAGTTCCTATTCAAGCCAAAACCAAATGCATATAATGATCTCAAATATAGAGAATTATAGACGTCACTCTAAAGAATTTTTGGAAGAGTGTAACTTTTTCAGAATGAGCAGGTGTCATATGATTTAGGATAGGTAAAGCTTACAGAAATATATATTGCTTAATTTTTTTCAATAGTCAAGTGTTCAAAATAAAAAGCAAACCTTAACAAAAGCAAAACAGTTCTTCATCTCTGGTACATCACCTAGAAAATAGGAATGAGGACGCCGCCAGCCACCACATGGAATTTTCACCACCTGATAATGCCACATGCACATGATATCATAGCTATAATATCTGGTAATGTACGCAGCAACAGATGAATATTAACTAAGCAGAGTAAAGAGAAAAAATAGTCAAAGGACCTTATTCTCATTGACTAAATTCCATACTATGAAATCTACAGATGCAAAACCTGCTGCATAGCTTCTTGATGATGTATCTTCCGAGTTGTTATCAACAGAAACATGCTCAATCGAAGACAACTCTTTCACTTGTTTCATTCCCGTAAATTGCAAATTCTGCATTTCCCCATCATATTCCAGATAGCATATACAACCATCTGCTCCAGTCTGAACATGAATAAAAGTCATTAATTAGAATTAGAGTGAAGCATATTCATAACTTTAATTAATGGATTGATATTAGCTGTGCTCTTGATGTTATTGTTTGCAAAATGCTTATATCTGAATTTGAATTTGATTGTATCCAATCTTATCACAATTTGAAGGATGAATAGTTAAACATACTGAGCGTATCTCAATTTGATTATAACCAAGCTTAGTTACAACAACGCTGGAGACACTTGAAATCCCGTGAACACCTTTAAAATGATTTATTGGCAGTATTTTCATCTCTTGTGCAACAGATGTGCCTAGCACCAGATTCTTTAGCAAAGGAAACAAAACCATATTTCCACGTAGATCTCCACATGCTAGGACCTGCAAATATATATCCAGATTCCAAATGAGATTCCCTTTTTAAATTACAATTCAGTTAAAATAAAAAGTTAAAATTAAAAACAGTTTTATAGCAATGTCGCTGTTTCTCACAATTAGTTGTTAAACAATGTCAGGGCCGATCTTTACATAAAAGAAGTTTTTGTTAAAATGGTATTTTAATTGTGTATAAAGCCAGGTTCCGTCGAAGCAATACTGAACATAACTCTCCCCCAACAAGATAAAAAAGTAAAAAGGGAGAAGATGAATACCTCTTCCTCCAAGCATGCATCCAAACACATTATCCGCATTCCATAACTTGATATGAATTCTGCTGCATGTGACACAATATCCCTCATGGAGTTTTGACTATTAGATTGTGAAGGGTCAGGCAACCTCCAGAGTTTCAATCCTCCTCTGGGGTCAGTTGTAAAGACATACCTACATGATTGTGTCACCAAAGAACGGCAAAAATACATTTCACTTAATTAGTTTGAAACAAAATTGTTGAAGTTATATTCTTTCAAAAAAAAAAAGTTGTTGAAGTTATGGTGTTTAGATAAAGTGTGTAGAAAAAGATGAAGAACTTGATTAAGGTTTGATATGATTGATGATACGCTAAACTATAACAATTATTTATTTATAATAATACAAGACTGCAAATCCTGTTTAAATAAGGAAACAAATAATGATGATAACAAAGAAATATGGAAACTAGTTTTAAGAGATAGTCTAAGATACTATGCTAAACACCTATTTTTCAATTTTCAAATTTGACCCAAATTTTTTAACATTTATTTAAGTAGCCCAAAAATGTTAACAATGAAATTTTTTATTACTCTATCCGAACAAAAAGATTTAGAAATGAAGGCAAATTAATTGAATAATTTCGATTGCCTAGAATTCTAAACTCTCTAAAATTTCCAATTACCTCATCCAAACACACTCTTAGAGAATGGGGCTGATATCAAGATATTATAATTATATTCTAACAAAAGCAAAAGAAATAATAATAATAATAATTATTATTATTATTACTACAACAACAACAATAGCAATAATAGTTAGGAGACTAATATAATAAATTGAATGGTTAAAATATAAAAGAGAAGAAAACACAAGGATCTCTCATTTGATTGCGCCATATAATATATCGCTAACAAACTATTGTATGATTATGCTTAACTTGGTATAATCTTGATGGCTAGTTAACCAAATAGAGAGAGATGACTTGAACTACACTAGCAATAGGTCTATTTTTTTCACAAGGAGTCTCATAATGGTGTGGATAACGACGGAGATCTTTTATGAATTATATACATTTTGATAGTGAGGACAGGACAGTTATCATCAGGCAGTGGGTAAAAAAGAATTGGTTGACACAGCATCAACTTGCACAACTTATTTGTCTGTGGCTTAAGCTCAAAGCATCTTGTAAACAAGTAGATGCTATTATCGAAAGATAAGATAAGGCAACTCATTACCTACATCCCAAAGATTTGCACCAATAAGTACCCAATATCTGCCTCTCCATTTCAGCTTGCCAAGTAAAGCTCAATCTAACTGTAGGAGCACAATCATTGTTAGTAACCACAACAACTGTCATATTTCCTTTACCATCTCCAATGGCAATCCAATCCTCATCACCACATCCATGTTCAAATGAGTCCTTGGACAATAAATCCATGCAGATAATCTGTGCCCCGTTGCTGACCTGGACAAGCTGATTCCAACGAGCACCTCCAGCCTCACATAATTTAGCATGGTAGAGATAACCGTGATTGGTAGCAACAAAAAGAGAATCCTGAGATGAAAAACGCAAACAACGAACGTATTCACTCTTGCTGCAACAAATAAGGAGGCAAAAAGGCCAGTCAACATGGATATGGCAAACACAACTGACTTAGACAATGGCATCTCAAAATCAATTAAAAAGTTTGTAATGTTACAGGGCATCCAAAGTGAGCTAATCAAATTTAATTATCCTACCTGTCTGTCAATCCAATATGCTCCAACATATTAGGGATGCAAATGGAAAACATCTCTGTTCTTCTGGGGGATAACTGTGCTGCTGCCAAACCCCTGGACAGACAAGAATGAGGCCTATGCACCTTGATAGCAGAGTCAAACCCAGCAGTTATAAGAAGTGACAAATTTGGGTCATACAAACATCTCCATATACCCCTACCTCTGTACATAGAAACCAATACACATTTCATTAAAAAGACATGAAAATAAGATTTGATGTCAAAAACCTAACATAGCAAACAACTTGAGTAGTACACACATTATGACTCTTGTAATGCAGTACCACACAATAATTGGAAGATATGAAACAAATAGAGAAGTTCATTGTATTCAGCTTGCGAGTAATCACTCTTATAATCATCTTTAGCATTCAGAAAGGATAGAATTCAAACATCTATTAGTAAGAAACCCCGTCATTCAGGTTATGAAATTCCTTGGTTCATTTAAACCTCATACAGCAACATTAAAGCGAATCAAAAAAACCAATAACAATTAAGAAATGTTATATTTTTGAGTCCGGTCTTTTAAGGGGGTAAACATAAGGTCGATTATATAATACAATTTACAAGTCCAAGAGACTCGAGATAACATATTTATAGCAATTGTTTCCTGTAGATACTAAGTTCACATGATGTCCAAACTCGAGAAGTCCAGACAACAAATTATAGCCAATGTTTATTTGATCAGATCCACAGAGCTTCAATTGATCGACGAATAGAAATTTAACACTGAACAATCAATAATCAATATCAAGAACTTACATGTGCTCTCTAATGACTTGCAGCTGTTCACCATCAATACCCCATATACGACATGTACAATCCTCACTGACAGTGACAATAAACTGCGCAAAAAATAATTATAAAAGGGATATTTCAATTGCATGAATCAACAATATAAATTGATAATTACGCAGAAAATTGAACAAAGTACAAGTACAATTTTAATGTTGTCAAAGACATTTCAAACAATGTTTTTGTAACTAGATTTATATTAGCCACTGAAATTGTCGTTAATTTTAAATACTGAGGAATTTGTAATATTGAATTGAAGACAATTTATTTATAGTAATGAAACAGTCATGAGATAAATAAAAATACATTAATGTGTAAATTTATTTTTATCTGTGAAGACTATAAATGACCGGTGAAAAGAAAATAATTGATAATATCAACACGTGAATGATACTATGATTTAAGTTAGCAGCACATGGATGTCTTTAGAAATATTACTGCACATTTCAACATTTATGCAGTGTCTCAGTGATAATCAAAGTTAGAGTATACAAAATACAATTACAAGTGATCCAACAAAAAAGAAGTGGCTAAGCCACTGATGAAAGCAGCACCAATAAGGGAGATAATTCGCATTAAAAATCTGGTCTTGACGATAAGATTGTCAACAGAGAGGCTTTTAAATAAAAAAACTATATAGTTTTCTAAGAAACTTAAAAAATATCTATTAAAGTATACTATATAATGATTTACCCATTTTTGTTGGGTGGTAAAAGAGCACAACATGATATGATGAACAAAAACTTAAAGAGTTAAAACAACATCAGAAACTATTTTTTTAGGATTAAGTTTTTCATAACCATGAAATGAATGGCTTACATGATCAGAAATACAACAGTCCCAAACTCGAGCATTATGTCCAAATAAGACAAGGGCAATGGGATCATTGTACAATGAATCTTCCCTTTCAGTAGGAACAGCCCATACACGTGCGCTGCATTATAAAAATTATCATGGCATGTATTGTTATCTCTAATCAATATAAATATATGATAGTTGTTACAATAGGATTTGAAAATCTAACTCACCTACGGTCATCAGAAACAGACAGCAGTTTAGTTCCACAAGACGACCATGCTATTCGGAAGATTGAACCTTCATGTCCCACAAGTTTACATATGTGAACAGCCTCATACATATTATCTTTTAGTGAGCTGCAATTAGATCCCTGACGGTCATGGTCTTCTGGAGTTGTTGAAGATTTATCATGTTCAGGGGATACTTTCCAAACGACAATCTGCCCGAACCAAACTCTTTAAAGTAATTAAACAAAAATCGGAAGGTGGACACATTAAACAAAAGATCAGAAAGAAAGTTTTACAAGGATGATATAAAGTATAATAGCTAAAATACAATGATTATACGTAGAAACTAAAGGTAGAGTTTTGATAAAGCATATAGATACAAAGTGCGGAAAATAGATCCTTAGTGCATGAACTTAAACAGAGAAAGAAAAAAAAAATGTAGTGTCGTATTATGTGTACAGCAGTAATTACGTCGTATTCCACCAAGATGATTATCGTGATTAACTTGAACTGCTTCAGTATTTCTGAAGTGTGGTTTAAAAGCTATGGAAGTCAAAGACTATTCCGGGGATAATCAGAGACGGACTTCAAGCAGAATGTTGAAAACAAATTCAATGCGTTATCAAGCTCAACAATGAACAAACATCAAGTATCAGCAATTTCCTTACCTCATTAAATATTGTACCGGATGCAATACGGAGAACTTCAAGATTGTGACCCCATAACCGCATTGAGTACAAAAGGCATCGTACTATGATCCAATGACAAATAGTTACTCATTAGATATAAAAGAATATTTTAAGAAAAAAATTAACCCAATGCCATGCAGTAAAATTGAAACCAACCTGGTGATTGAACCTTGAGAACCGCGTTAGAATTGGAAATGTCCCATATGCAAACTGAATTGTCACTACATCCTATAGCAAGAAAATCACTCTCCACATTCGAACAAGGTAAACAACCCTACTACCAAGTGGCAAGTCGCAAGCAACAAAAAAAAAATCAATAAATAAAACTTATAAACACAAGTTAGAACAAAAGAAGCATTCATTATTCAGAACATAAATGATATTTTGACACAGATTTGACAACAATTTAAATGGTTAACGCAGTTAAAATATGTGCTTAATTACATTCAGTAGATAGTTAAAGAACATAAGTTATAACAAGATGTTGCAACTCATCAATCATTCACTGAATGTAATTAATCATAATTTTGAACGTCATTAACCACGAGGAAGCAAACAAATCATCCACTGAATGTAACTAAACATGTATTTGAATTGCGTTAATCATCCAAATTATTGTGTTATTTTGAGTTTTGACAGCTAATTCAGAAATGTAAATATGAGTGGATATTATTCACCTTGAGGAAGCAAACATCCAAAACCCAATGACCAAACTTGGGCAACAAATGGATCGATGTTAACAGTGGACTCCCAAAATCGTCATTTTCAAACGAAAACCGAAACATTTTCACTCTTTTCTCTCCAAACACTACAATCACAGATTCAGAACTAGAAGCAATCCCGTGCACACGAATTCCATCGAAAACCGAAAACGATTTCATTATCTTCCCAAATTCTAAGTCGTACAGCAGAATTTCCGAACCCAAACCTAAAATTACGAAGTGGAATTAATCAAATGAATGATAATAGATTATTGAAGTGAAATTTGAAGTAGAAGAAAACGATACCGGCTATAAGAAGAGGAAGAGAGTGATTGGGAAGATGAAGAAAGCAGAGAGCTGAGATGTCGCCAAGGTAAGGGCCACGATGCAGGCGCCATTCGGTTAAGCGTCGGTCTTCTTCCGTCGCCATTGCTGTTTCTTTTTCACTTCAACGATACGCTGAACTGAAGAGCGAGGATGTAGGGTTTAACAAAATATTTAACTCAACTATTTTAGGGTCTTTGACTTCAAGTACAAAAGTTTTTTAGTGCAATTTCTTGCTTCTTTGGGGATCAAAGATTATATCTCCTTTTACAATTTATTTTTTAGGCAAAGGGAAAAATATATTAAATAAAAAGAGAGCTACAAAGTTGGAGGGCATTTGACCTGATCCATTAAAACCCAAACGGAAATATATCGTGATACAAACAGGTGGAACAACCCTAATCAATTCTAACAAAACAAACACTACTCACGGGCGCAACTCAGCGATCTCGCGTACGAGAACAAAGCCAAATTACAAAAAAGATGAAAAGTGATTGTCTGTAGGATAAAAAAGGGGTTTTAAATTGGTGAATGGATCGACGGCCAACACGGTATCAAGATCCACGTACCAACAACCCCCTGAACAAGCAGTAAGCACAGAGCTCTTTTGAGCATAACAGTTCGAAACAGTCACAGGGACTGAGACGGATATAAACGGTACTGGAGTGAAGGGACAAAATGACACATCGATAACTGCAGATCTCAACAGACCTAGAAACTTCAGAAAATCAAGCGCATGAACACCAACATAACCAGTTTCACAATGACGCATTTAAATCCAGATCGAGGGATGAGTTCAAAACGATAGTAACCAAACAGCCCTTTCGGGTTTACAAACCAATCCATCGCAAAATGGCCATATCTGCAACCACCCAAGCTCATAGCAAAAGAAAGCGCAGACCATAAAAGCAAATAACGATAATAAACAAAACACAAAACAGACATAAAAACAGGCCAAGACCCATCCACCAGCAAAAACCTGTTTTTCACACCTACAAAACTGATAGTAGAACCAACGGAATCGCCTAGAAGGAGGCGGCGACGACAAAACAATTGAAGAAAACAGATCTTCGGAGGAGGAAGGAGCAAAACGACCCCAAAACATCGTAGAAACACAGGACGACGCGCGCCAAGACAAATATCCAACCCATGATGCCATGATCTCACCCAAAAACAAAACGACACCCCCTTCGCCGAAGAACGGAAAACAGAGCAGCGGGTCTTCGAATCAAAAAACTGCACCAACGGGTTAGATGGTGGTGCGGCCGTTAGAACGGTGAACGCACCATCGTAGTTATGGCTACACCTTTGAAGAGAAACGATTTGGATTAAGAGGGAGGAGCTGAAGGCAGCAACTGGTTTTTTCATATCTCATTTTACATATACACCCTAAATTTTAATAAATTGACCAGAGGACCCACTATCTCACACCTTCTTTCATAACTAGTTTGTACAATTTCAAAACAAAAAGTTATTTAATCTAAGATATCACGCCTTATGTGTAGAGAAGTGTTGCTTGAACATCACAATTTCGACGACGGTTTTTCATTGTTTAATTAATGTATTCGATCTAAAATATATACCATATACATCAACTCTTTGATGAATCTAAAAAGTTAATTGTTTCTTATAAATATGATTGAAAGAGTACTATGTATGAGAATCAATTCGGTGATTGTTAGTTTTATACCCAAGTCAATCGTGACCATGACCGGAGAGATACAAGTTTAATTCATGGAGAGGTGGGAAACGAATAAGCAAAATATCTACAAGTACATAAACAAACAAGGGAAGTGCTAACTTGTGTCCTTAAGACACAAGTTTAGTCCTTAAAACACAAGTTTAGTAGCCAAATGCAGAAACTTATTTTTGGAAAATGTGCATTCAATGATTTGAAAAGTTAAAACCTTTTTTTTTTTCAATACAAAATTTATGCTTTAATTCTTTTTTAGATTCTTAACTTGTGCTCTAAAGTGCCCTTAGAGCACAAGTTGACATCACCCTATAAACAATATACTGCCATTGCTAAACATTAAAAAAAAGACTTTAAGAGAGAGTCTTTGTACGCTATTAATTGGAATGGCAGGTATTTTGGTCCTCTGATTCTGTTTGATAATTTGACATCGTTCATATAATTTGTTTGACGGTTGCATATTGATTCTTGAATTTTGTGTATTATTGTTAAACTACTAGATGTGTTAGTGAGCATATTATGAAGTCATCCGCATTTCTCTTGGTGGTTAACATGAGTACATAATGATTAGGAACTCAACCTGTTGCAACGGCGATAATTCAATCTGCTGGAACAACAAGCCAAATTAGAGTTGTTGCAAAATCCAAGAGAAGAAAGACCAAAGAAAAACAAAATAATATCAATACTGATGTTTTTGGGAGTAGAAATTTATCGTCAATGTCACCCCTTAAACGAGCAGATATCATCTCCATTTCATAAAGTAAATGGACATCTACGTTACTATTCTTTGTGTATAAATAACACACACCTCTCTGCCATCAAATTAAGCTCCATTCTCACCCAAAAACTAATCTCTCTCTTCCCCCTACTTTCCACCAATCAAGCTCGAAATTAGAAGATTAATAGATTAATGAATGGTCCCTAAAAATAAAATAATGAACGGGTGATAAAATGATTTTTTTTCAATAAACATATTTATATTATTATTAATTTATTAATATAGTTTTTTATTAATTTATAGAAAAGATTCATGACTCTTTATAATAGCAATGGGCATTTCCACAAGCCAACAGATTTAAAATAAAATAAAAAATGACGATAAATAAAGTCTTTTTTCTTTTAACACCTCCTAATTTTCTATTTAAATAAATAATTATCTAATATTGTTTTGCAGCCCACTCATCCTGACAGGTGGATTTGACACTTACATGCATCCAACAGTTATAATATCACAAGTGCTTATAACCACTTGTTGACATCAACCAGTAACAACTTAGTAGTTACTCACATTACTGAAATTTGAAACTCAAAATCAGTCTCTTCGCATGACGCTTGTTACGTGATAGATTACTAACAACAGACAATCTAATCAAAAGACACATTTTACATTTGAATGCTCAGTTATGTGTGGGTGGATGCGGTATGATAGAAGATGCAAAACACTTATTCCTCTCTTGTGATTTTTTTGGCAAACTTTGGTATGGTATTTCTCACTGGCTTGGTTACAACTTAGTGTTTCCTGAAAACGTGCCAGTCCACTTATATCAATTTGGCACCTTTAGCGGTTTCACTAACAGCAAACACTCAGCTCTTAACCTTATCTGGCTATCTTGTGTGTGAGTGATTTGGCTTGAAAGAAATGCTCGAATCTTTCACCAACAAGAAGCTTCTTTTAATCAATTGCTTGATAAAGTTAAGCTTCAATCCTATTGGTGGCTGAAAGCTAATCGTCCTAGTTTTGTTTTCTCCTACCATTCATGGTGGTTGAATCCTTTACCTTGTCTGGGAATATTTTTGTAACAGGGCAGTTTTTCTTTTCTTTTCTGAGCTTGTTTTGGCTCCCCGTTTTTGTTATTACTTGTAATTGACTCTTTTAGCTGAGGCTTTGGCACTCCTTGTACTGAAATCTCCTGACTTTCTTTAATTTAATCCATTTTAGCTTATTCAAAAAAAAGAAGCAATAGAAGTAAATTCTTACACCACAAGATACAAACACGAAAAAGAAAAAGGGGGAAAAGAAAAGGAGAAATATGAGTTTTACCGAGAAGCAAGAGACTTTGGTGGAATGCATCATGGGAATCTGTCAAACAAAATCTTCCTCACTATAGTGTTTTGTTTTACACTTTGTAAGATTTCTTTCAAAGTGTTTTGTTTTTGTGTTTCCTTATTTGTCTTTTTATTCTTGACTTTAATTAAAAATGAATGGGGTAAACTAACGTGAGTATTTTCAGCAGCAAAGTTAAAGTAATTTTTACGAGGGGACCAAATACAAAGAATTTTATTGAAGCAAAGAAAAATTATCTTTTTTAAAATTTTATATATTAAACTTAAGGATTAAAAATGTTTAATCTCTATAAAACTAGGCTTCAAAGAGACAAATATATTCATAATTGAATATTTGCTAAATAGACCAACGATTTATTATTCAACATCAACAAATAAGCTATTTGTATTAAATTATTGTTCATTTTGTTTGAC
>Ga0228710_1001124_pt1 | contig 38909 bp, 15 predicted proteins | sample MedpolnodulmetaG_FD_177995 | JGI IMG/M metagenome (GOLD analysis project Ga0228710, IMG submission 177995) | Root nodule microbial communities from Medicago polymorpha collected in Santa Monica, California, United States - pink nodules | ecosystem: Host-associated > Plants > Roots > Nodule...
TTTTTTTTACATAAAATACTACCCATTGTTAAGTTAATCATAATTAGAAGCATTGTATGAGAGTGGTTGTTGCGTGGGGATGTAAGAAGAGAGAAATCAAAACTAGAGATATTCATATATATATATATATATATATATAAATATTGTTTCATTTAATTTTACTTGACAGAAAGAACACATTTCCATTTTGCAGAGGCGTTAAGACTCATTATATCATGGCAGAGTTGGTAGCTGGGGCATTTCTTCAGTCTTCCTTTCAAGTGATTATTGAGAAGTTGGCTTCGGTTGATATCAGAGACTACTTCAGTAGTAACAATGTTGATGCCCTTGTGAAAGAACTCAATATTGCACTTGATTCTATCAACGAAGTACTGGACGAAGCAGACATAAAGCAGTACCAAAGCAAATATGTGAAGAAGTGGCTTTATGAACTTAAACATGTTGTTTATGAAGCAGACCAACTATTAGATGAGATTTCTACCGATGCAATGCTAAATAAGCTGAAAGCCGAATCTGAACCACTTACCACCAATTTATTAGGCTTGGTTTCAGCTTTAACAAGAAATCCATTTGAATCTAGGTTCAATGAACAACTGGATAAACTAGAACTTCTTGCAAAGCAAAAGAAAAAGTTGGGATTGGGAGAAGGTCCTTGTGCTAGTAATGAAGGCTTAGTCAGTTGGAAGCCTTTGAAAAGATTGTCATCTACCGCTCTGGTGGATGAGTCAAGCATATATGGCAGAGATGTTGATAAGGAAAAACTAATCAATTTTTTACTTGCAGGCAATGATAGTGGCAACCAGGTTCCAATAATCAGCATAGTTGGTTTAGGAGGGATGGGGAAAACTACCCTTGCTAAGCTTGTGTACAACGACAGCAACATAGAAGAGCATTTTGAGCTTAAAGCATGGGTCTATGTTTCTGAATCTTTTGATGTTGTTGGACTCACCAAAGCAGTTATCAATTCATTTAATTTTTCAGCAGATGGTGAAGACTTGAATCTACTCCAACATCAACTCCGACACAAGCTAATGGGAAAAAAGTACTTGCTTGTTTTAGACGATATCTGGAACGGGGATGCGGAATGTTGGGAGTTGTTACTACTTCCCTTTAACCATGGATCTTCTGGAAGTAAGATTATCGTGACAACACGTGAAAAGGAGGTAGCAGATTATGTCCTGAAATCTACAAAGTTATTTGATTTATAACAATTGGACAAAAGCAATTGTTGGAGTTTATTCGTGACATATGCTTTTCAAGGCAAGAGTGTGTCTGAATATCCAAATCTTGAATCAATTGGCAGGAAAATAGTGAACAAATGTGGAGGGTTGCCTTTAGCTATAAAATCATTGGGCCAACTTTTGGGGAAAAAAATTTCTCACCATGAATGGATGCAGATATTGGAGACTGATATGTGGCGTTTATCAGACGGGGACCACACCATTAACTCAGTACTGAGATTGAGTTACCATAATCTCCCTTCCAATCTAAAGCATTGCTTTGCCTACTGTTCCATTTTTCCTAAAGGTCATAGATTTAAAAAAGATGAATTGATCAAGCTTTGGATGGCAGAGGGTTTGTTGAAGTGTTGGAGGCTCTTCAACCAAATAGCAACTTGAAGCGGCTTAACATAAGACATTACAGAGGTAGTAGCTTTGCAAATTGGATAACGGGTAGTCATTTACCCAACTTAGTATCTCTTCAACTGCATCACTGTGGATTATGTTCCCATTTGCCACCACTTGGGCAGATCCCCACTCTCAAGGAGCTTTCTATTTCAAACTGTTAACGGAATAATGATCATAGGTGAAGAGTTTTACGGCAATAGTTCAACAAATGTTCCGTTCTTGTCCCTTGAAATTCTGAAATTTGAGGAGATGAACAATTGGGAGGAATGGTTTTGTATTGAAGGGTTTCCTTTGCTTAAAGAGCTTTCTATAAGAAATTGTCCCAAATTAAAAAGGGCCTTACTGCTTCAAGAACTTACTTCTTTACAAAAATTGGAGATTGGTGATTGCAACAAGTTGGAAGCATCAATTCCCAAGTATGATAGTATCGTAGAGTTAGATATACAAAGATGTGATAGGATTTTGGTAAATGAATTGCCAACAAGCTTGAAAAAGTTTGTCCTTAGTGGAAATTGGTACACCTAGTTCTCCGTGGACCAGATTTTAGTCAACAATACCATTCTTGAAGTGTTGGAGTTTGATTTTAGAGGTTGTATGAAATGTCCTTATTTGGATTTGCGTTGCTATAATTCTCTTTGGAGACTTTCAATAACAGGATGGTGCTCCTCCAACCTGTCTTTTCAACTAGACTTGTTCACCAACCTTCGTGTTTTGTGGTTGTACCATTGTCTGGAGTTGGATTCATTCCCAGAGGGTGGTTTGCCTTCCAACTTGAGCAACCTTTCTATAGAGAATTGCCCAAAACTGATTGGTTCGAGAGAGGAGTGGGGTTTGTTCCAACTCAATTCCTTGAAAGAGCTCTACGTTAGTGATGAGTTTGAAAACGTGGAGTCCTTCCCAGAGGAGAATCTGCTACCACCAACTCTTACATTTCTTTGTTTGAATAAATGTTCAAAGCTAAGAATAATGAACTACAAGGGCTTTCTCCAACTCAAATCTCTCCGTTTTCTATTTATTAACAACTACCTTAGTCTTGAGAGCTTGCCAGAGGAGGGTCTACCCAACTCCCTTTCTACTTTGTCGATTAGAAATTGTCCATTAATTAAGGAGAAGTATGAAAAGGAGGGAGGAGAGCGTTGGCATACAATTAGTCACATCCGTGATGTGCTGTTTTGGTGAAATTCGATTGTGGATCCCACCTTTGGATCAAATCTCTTTGTCACTATAGGTTGGGAAGGTGTGAACATATTCTTAAGCAAAACATCGCATCAAATCTCTTTGTTATTTTTCTTATTTTATTTCCCTTTTTTATATTGTTATTTTCTGGCTTCAATATTTTTCCCAGGCTAAGAGGGATTCTGCGTTTGGAACGGTGTGAGGGTAGTTTGGGAAATGATGATTGTGGTGATTTTGTTAAGATTTATTGGAGTGTGGTGGTTCAATTTATCTTCTTCCTCTTCTGGTAAATTACTCTCTATGTTCATGTTTGGATGAATCGATCTATTGTTGGTGTTTTGATTCACGGTGATTTTGATAGAACTGTGATAATTTTGTCAAAATTTTTACTTTTGAACCTCAACAAAATCAGATGCTGATTTCACAAAAATGGATTGTGTTATATATGTGTGTCCATATCTGAAATTATTTTAGAAATTACAAACCATTTTTTTATCCTAGAGAGTCTTAATTAAAATTTTTATTGTGAGAAATAAGCCAATTTGTGCCATGGTTGTGTCTTAGCGTGTAGTTTTAAATGCATTTGGGAGATTAGGCAGTTATAATTAAAACCAGTTTCCAACAGATGGTCTTCTGAAAACCGGTGCAATAAAAAAGCCCTATGTTACGCAAATACAACCATTTACAACATGCTGCTGCATATGATGTGCCTGTGTACACAAAATGGTTTGATAGAAATCATATAACATAGCTTTAAGTTTTTTTAATATTTTTGCCTTTAATTGCTTCTAATCCAATCTTGATATTTCTTGGCAATAGAACTCAGGGGATACACTTGTGCAAGCTATAATGATTTGGACATTTCACATCTTATTCTAAATCCTACTGAGTTGTCGAAGGTTGTTACTAATGAGGGCTTCTGTCAAATAAAGTTGTACTAAAAGTTTTATTATAGTGCTGATTGAATCATGAAATTTATTTTACTTTGAAAAATGCAGCTGGATGACACATTCAAAGGCATAACATGTACCTTTCAAAGATATTACTTATAGTGGTAAGTGTTCTCTGCATTCTTAGGTTACACTTAATTGAGTAGATGAAAATTGGAAATCAGAAAAATTAAACATAAGGATAGAAAAGTTTTCAGTTTTGACAACCATTCATAATTTTAAGGGTAATTTAATTTACATTCTGCTTATTTCTGTTTCATACTTGGTTTAGGTAGATAAGACATTGTTCTTGCTGCAAAAAAGAGGTAGCAGGGGACACAAATTCACAACAAAGAAATTTTGGTTTATGTTTCTTTCATCCAACAATGATTTGGATTCGAGATAGAGCCTCATGAGTCATGATCATGTGTGGGAAGGGAAGAGTCTGACATTGCGTGAATTCCATCCATCCCAATTTGTTCATGGTGTGTATTCAAGCATTATAATGAAACATATTTCATTTACTTTTATAAAGGTCTTCTGAAACTATGTTTCAAAGTTGTCTGCAACAAATTGTCATACACCATATTTTGATTTTATGTCCCGTCTTTTTTAGTCTCCTTAACGTTAAATGACTGCTTTTCTTCTCGTGTCTTACCAGAAAACATGTGACTTGAGAAAAGAAACCGATGAATGGCTTGTATCAACCAATTACATGGTGAGGATGTCATGTGGCCTTTTACTGCGATTTTCATTTTAGTTATATTTTTAATTCTTAAGAAGTGATAAAAAAAATTAATGACATGCCACTTTGTTGTTAAAGGGAATTTTGGTGGATGGAAGCTTCCATAGTGTTTGGATCACAGTCTTCATGCAAAATTGGTTGGAACTTCTGATTCAAACATGTTCACTGCTATACAATCAATGACTCTTACAATGATTCTTACAAAGACAGGACTGCATTTTATATGCTGCCAAATGTAATACAGAACCATTCTCCAATTTATGCATTAGGAATGATGAGACAGCAGACTTTGATGGAAATGGACGGCTCGATCAGATGTTTGTTACAACAATGGACACCTGAATGAAGGAAACTAGGAGCAGCAAGAAAAAGTTTGAATCAGACAGAAAATCATTGTCGAGAGGTATGCATTTTGTGATGTCCTCGGGCAGCCACTTCAACCTCTTACTCTTTGTATGTTCTTCCTAGTTCATACACTGGAAGTTGACTTGTCAATTTAGTGAAATTCAATAAAACACTACTTTTAATAAAACTATCAACAAATCATAACTAAATTCTGGTTGGAAATCATTTCTTTTTCTCAGTTTGAGAATAAGTTTATCTATCTGCATAATTTGAAGGTTCTGATGTGCTCAAAAAGCAATAACAGTTCGTTAGCGTGTGTTAGCTCCAATGACTGTAGGATAAACTCATATATCAATCATTGTAATTTGACTATTCAGATCAGAATTTCATTTCATGAATATATGAAAATTGATTTTACAACTTTCTCAATTTTCTCTCATTTCTATTATATTTTATGCTGGATAATGTCAGATGTTTGTGAGTCTAATTTCTACATATCATGAAACTTTTTTTTTGGTAATATAAATTGCATAACATCATCTTTTCCCTATTTTACTTTGAAAAATTCAGTTGAATAGCATAATAATGAAAACCATTGAGACATCTGAATCAAGAACCGACGGAATCTAGGGAGTTAATCCTTTACATTCAAATGCAGAATATGAACCAGACATATATACTTATGCTATTGAGGTTTACTTTCAACCATAGTATCTATACATAAATGGTAAGTGAATTTTTATTCTACACTTAATTGAATAGATGAAAATTGGAAATTTGAAAAAAGAAACACAGGGGATTTAAAATAGAATTGGATAGCGAAATCTTTACATACATTCATATTTTGATGCATGGTGCAAATAAATTTCAATACACTTTCTGCCATTTCAGTGTGCAAATTTGAGGATGAACAAATCGATTTTTGGGAAGACTATGAAAATGACACGTACATGAGAATCAAGTGGCTGCAAACCAGTGTTTTTTGAGATGACAAACACAATGAGATAAACTGCCACTCTATGAAAGTCCTTTGACCGTGGTGGTGAGACCGTCCCAACCATTTCAAATCAACTTGTTTGCTGACCTTCTGAACGTTTATGGAAAATCCAATAGATCCTACTCATGAATGTCTGTAATTTTGAGATGAGGCGGACCTCCTGGATGTTTTTTTTCTTTCTTAAGTGTGTACAAGATTAAGAAGTTGCTCGAATCAGCAATTGCTTCAATAATGTGAACCACCTTTTAACATTCCATTAATCCAACATTTGCTTAATTTGTGATCAGGTATGAATACTTCAAAAAGGGACAGTGCATAGAAGTACTTCAGAAGACAATGATGTTTTTTAGGGCTTGAGAAGAAATATAGAGCCGATCATCCTTTTGACAGCATTGTCATCATGAGAAGAAACCAGAGAAATAGACTCAAGTCAGATATCTGCATTTTATATGCTTCCAGATGTAACACAGGACCATTCTGCAAGGCACTACCCATATTTATGCCTTAGGAATGATGAGTGTGCCGAATTTGATGATAATGGACAGCTTGATCGCAAGTTTTTTATAGATCATGTAATCAAGGAAACTAGGAGTAGCAGGAAAAATTTAACCAACTCCAAGTGGAAGAAATATGTGTTAGATAGAAGTAGACATTTTGTGATGTCAGAACTTAGGCATCCTCTACAACCTCTGACTCCATTCTCAAAAGTTTATTTTATTTTCAGTCGTTTTTCAATTTACTATTCGTATATTCCTTCCTAGTTCATACACTGAAAGTTGACTTGCCAATTAATTTAGTGAAATTCAATAAAACACTAATGTCATTGCAATACTACTGATTGGATTCATTATAGTTACTCACTGTTGTTGTTCTACGATGGAAACAAATATTTTGGTAACGCGTTCATTTTTGCCCTTTTGGGGAATTATTCTGAAAATTTTAGAATGATGATATGAAATATTGAGAAATTTATATCAAGGTGGTTGATGCATTCTTGGCTTGATAAAATATGCCAAATTATTTTCTAAATTATCATCATAAGGAGAGAAAGCAATGGTGACACAGATCTAGTTTGTAAAGGTTCATGGGGGTTTAAAGGCATCAAGTTTTTCTGCTATGCACTTGTTCTGTTTTATGCTTTAACATTTGAATGTTACAATGTCAAAGATCCTTACTTTCTGCATTGCTTTATGATATTATTTTAGAAACGGATAGTAAGGAATAGTTTAGTAGAAATAGTTGAAGTAGTGAAAATGGAATTTGTAGAAAATTGAATTATATTAACTTTGTGGTGTTAGAAGATAGCTAGTTCGTGGTTTGGTCTAAAATGGATGGCAAGTAGCCTTTTTATAGGCTTGACATGTTGGTTATATGTTCTCTAGAGAGTTCTTGGGAGAAGTTTCTACACTTATGTATTTTACATTATTCTAGAAATATCTAACTTTTTTTTTAGTTAGCAAAATTTATTAAGCCAAGAAGGTGAGAGGATCACCAAAACCTTGGACCATAATGAAATAAATACAAAGGTGTCATATATATGCGGAACACTTCAAAGGTGGAACACCAAAGACTCCGCATACATAAGGAACCTCTAACCAAATACCCCACCGCACCTAAGGCCTAAAACAGCAAGAGCCACACCTACCAAGAGCCAATGCCACAAACTCCCAATCAGGACCCCCAAAAACTGATGGAAAGCCTAATCAGATGAGGTAAGTTTCAATCACTTATCACTTAGTGACAACCAAATTTCTACAGAGTTTTACCAAATTCATCAAGATCTTTGTCTGGTAAAAAATTAATGCATTGAATGTATAGTTTGATTGGACTACATTTTTATTCAATTGATATAATGCTCAATCAATCTTCTATTGTGTAAAATACATGCAAATTTTATGAGCATGCGCTTATCAATTCATGGATGCCTCTGCAGATATGAAGCATGGACTTTGACACGGATACCTGACACGACACTTCAATGTGTTTTAGGCCTTAAAAGGTTTTTATTCTCTTTTTTTCATTATTGTTTTTAACCAATAAAAGGTTTTTCCAACACAAATATATAAAAAACCAACACAAGCTCCTTTAGTACAAGATGTATCAAAGGGAGCTAAAGTATCCAAAATAAGGTTGTTTCAAAAGTTATGTTTTACAAATATTGTTATAACCTAGATTAACGGAGTCTAGTTCTCTTAAATAAGGTCCTAGTTCTCATTCTGCAACTTGTGAGCAGACGTTATCCCAATTGATGGATTCACATGTGAACTAACATGGATTAATAAAATTAGATTCACACGTTCAAAATCAACGTGTATACGTATTCACATGTGAACTAACGTAGATTAAATCAACGTTTATGTATACGTATTTAAAATAATTTCACTTGAAACTACGTGGAACAAGTTCATAGACGTTAAAAAAAAAATGTTTAATTTGAAGACTCACAAGAGTATATAACCGGCAAAAATGTTTTAATAACATTATTGTCTATTCATGTCTAAACACTATATTCATTTAACGTAGGAGTATACGTCATATTCTAGTAACGTATGAACAGATAAAACATGAAAGATGCATCATTGTAATTGTTGGATTTATGTTCTGTTGGAATATTAACAATAAACAAATAAAGAAAGAAGCATCATGGTAGTTGTTGGATTTATGTTCTGTTGGAATATTAACAATAAACAAATAAAGAAAGAAGCATCATGGTAATTGTTGGATTTTTGTTGCGTTGACGAGACGGAGTTCTGCTGAATCTGATACAAATACAAATAAGACTAAAAATAATAGTGCCTCATTTCATTTTTATGCTTCTCCTTACAACTCTTCTTCCAAATTCATTCATTCTATATTCTCTCTTTTTGTGATCGATCTTTTCCCAGTCTGCTTGAAATACGCCTCAGGTAACTCTCTCTCTCTCTCAACTGTTGCCTCACGCTATTATATCATATCGTTAACACACTCCCTCCTTTGTTTCATGCTATTTTCACTTTACTTTTATAATAAACTATGAAGCACGGACACTCCTTATATTAGGTGCGTTCCGGTGTCGAACACGTGTCATGCCCGACACCAACACTTATAATTACATTGAATTATGCTATTTTCTCAAATTATTAGCCGTGTTAGCGTGTCGTGTCCGTGTTCGTATTCGTGCTTCATAAGTAATAAATCTTTTTTTTTTGGTAGATAGACGAAATGACAAAATCATTATAAACTCACACACACAAGTGGAGGTACCGGAGTTCGAACCCCGGTCATGACATCCGGCCTAATAATTTTGGCATTTTACCAGTTAAGCTAGGACTTCTGGATCATAAGTAATAAATCTTATTTGATATGATACATGAGAGTTTATTTATGGAATAAATCATCGAATTAGACCTTATAGTATGAATAATATATATGGGTTGCTGGCTTACTCTCACCTAAAAACATGGAGTAAGTTAGGAACCCTCTACTTCCATTTATTTTTTATTAAAAATCCAAGTCTATCTATTTAAGTTATGTTATTAAGTGTGCAAAGTCCTTTCGTAAAAAAAAAAGAAAAAACTAAGTTGCAAAGTCAAAAATAATTTGGACGAAGGGAGTACCCAAAAAAATTGTGTTTTAAATAAGCAGATTACTTTATTATCCTTTAATTTAAACTAGTTAGAAAAGAATTATCTGAGTTATCTATCAAAAAGAAGTGAGAGTAGAGTTGTTAACTTACTCCTTCATGTTTTTGAGTGGGAGTAAGTTAGCAACCCCTTAAATAAAGTTAATTTTTTATGTCACTTGCCGTTTCCATATTTATTCTTAATATTTTTATTATTTTTCTATTTTTTAAAACTAATATTTATTTGGCATAAATACATCAACAAACTTTATATATTATTTTGATCTTATCAACTATGTATTTTATTTAAGTTTGTAATTTACTTTTAATACTTATGTAGTATAAATATCTAAACAAACGACTTTTTTTTGGTAGTGATTTAAAAAGCTACTCATTATATTTTTAAAATTTCCTAATCACCAATAATATTTTTTTAAAGCCAACCATCAGTAATATCAATCAATAGTCTATCTTTTATTTTTTAAATTTGAAATGACCGTTAAAAAACATAATTTTGTTTCACCCTAATCATTTGAGACATCATCATATTTTTACCTTTTTGTGTCGTTAATAACAAAAAAAAATCCTATCTGAAGGTGAGAGAAAATAAATCTTAAAAGTTTTACGAGTTTTCTAAAAAAACAAACCCTTTCATAAAATTGTATTAAATAAACTATTTTTTTTAAAATGACTTTAAACAAACACAAAATAGATTCAAAATTTTTATAAAATGTAAAAAAAAATCTATATATTATTGAATGTCAAAATCATTATTACAGATTTTCATAGTCTTTTGTAGCTTGTTCTCGTTTTTTTTTAGGGTTTTGGCCTAGTCCCCCCTCTTCTTGTATATACTTTTTCCTTTTTTTAATAAAATTTAGAGTTTTGCGGCATAGGATGAAGGTTTCCCGGGGTGCCAACCTAGTTGGCATGTCAGTGTTTCCTCTTGATGCCTGTCCTTACTCCTTGCCTAGAAAAAAAAAAAAATCTAATTCAAAAACAAATCCTATCTAAGGAGAGATAAAATAAATCTTAAAATGTTGAAGAGTTTTTGTAAAAAAAAAACTCATTCATATAATTTTATTAAATAAACTATTTTTTTTAAATGATTATTCTACGATAAACAAACACAAAATATATTATAATTTTTTATAAAATGTAAAAAAAATCTATATGATATTGAATGTCAAAATCAATTTTATTCTAATTCATAACAAACACGCTCTACAGGCCATTTGTTATAACTCTAAAAAAAATTAAAAATTTTGGATCTGTTTGTTATAGTTTTTTTTTTTTTAAAAAACAAGATCTTAAAAAAATAAATCTAAAAACAATTTCAATTGAAAAAATATTAAGAATAGCTTTTCAATAAAAGTATATTTATTTAAAGGGATATGAAGGTAATTTTGTAACAAATATTAAAATAAGTATCAAAATATGAAGGTAATTTTGTAACAAATATTAAAATAAGTATCAAAATATGAAGGTAATTTTGTAACAAATATTCTATTTTATATAGTTCTATCTAAACAAATTAAATTGTTTTTTGAAGGAAAGTGAATGTTATTCACAAAATTGATTATGCTTTTTCATAAAATCTCAAAAAATTAATCTCTAAATTATTATATATCAAACTCATTTTTTTAATCTATAAAAAACAAGTCATATATTTAATTTACATTTCCTAAAAATAAATTTATGATGTTCATGTATTTTTATTTCATATTGCGTCTATTTAATGTAATAGAACTGCCTTCCTATATGAGTTTTTCTTTTTTAGGTAATCCAATGAAAAATAACAATAGTCTAAGGACATGTTCACTCCCACATTAACATGTATGTTTTATTTTACAAAACTCATTTTCCTATCTAGCATAAACATCTCAACAAATAATCCTTATTTACTTTGATTTTATTTTCCAAATATTTTATTTGTTTGTTTTTATTAATTTCTATTTTGACATACTCACTCCGTTCCTTTTTAAGTGTCGTATTAGAATTTTAACACAAAAATAGTGAAGTGTATTTTTGTACACTTTTTTCCTATTATACCCTCATTTTAATCTACTAATAATTTCCTATTTTTTTGCACACATTTTATCTTTCCAATAAATTTAATATGTAACAAACAATTGTTAGTTACTACTCTCTTTCTCCAACAAATTTCTATTTTTTTGCGCGCTTTATCTTTCTCTCATAACAATCAATTTTCAATTCTCTAAATATTGTGCATATCTCTTGAAATTTTTAACAAGTACTACTAATGTTATTTATAGAATTTTAACTCTTCATGAAACTATTATCATAGCTAACAAAATTTTGTTTAAATTTGAAGATAACAAGAAACAAATTTTTGTTTTAAAACAAAATAAAAAATCTTTGTTTTAAAAAAAACAAACTTTAGTTTTCCAAATATATAGCATTAATTGGTTTTATTGAAAAATATAAGAATAATTGAAAAAGGGTATAATTGACAAATCATACCCTTAAAATACCAAAACGACATTTAAATAGGAACGAAAAATTCACCTTAAAAAAACAGTTAAAAAGGAATGGAGGGAGTAATATATTTTGTTAAATTCTTATATTTTCATGGAAAAACTTCCTATATTATCTCTATATATATCTAGCCATTTTATAATTTTTTTCATATGGAAACTAACCACTCACTTTTTTATGTGTTTTATTCATTGCTTAATATATTTTGTTATTTCTTCGATAAAAAAATTATTATTATTTTATCTTGCCTTGTTTTTCCCCAACACTGCGAACAAACTCACAACATCCATGTTAATAGTATAAAACGACAAAATACATAAGCCTACAAATATTACTATATTCTAGTCTCTAAAATACTTATGTTTCCAGATCTGCAACGTTGATGACACTAAATTCATTTATGATTGGATTTGCATTCAATCAAAATTAATTTTTCAATTAACACAACACTAAAACGGAAAATAAAAAACAAACCACACAAAGACGGAAAATAAAAACAACAGAGTTTTGCTAAGACGACGAAATCACAAAAGGAAAAAGAAAATAAGACTGAAAATACATGGAAATCACTTATTTAACTAAAAGTGAAAGAAAAACATTTTTGATGAATGGTTTTGCGTCAAAATTAACCCTAAATCACCCATCTTCGATAGATTAAGAAGAAGAATAGTGGTGTGTCCTTCAAAAAAAGAATAGTGGTGTGAGCTAGAGTTTGGGAAGGAGAAAAAAATAGTAGTATATCCAAAACATTATGTAGGTGTAGATTTATATAATATTATCATTTAAATTAAAATAATAGAGTAATAAATAACTAAATATAGTGGTTGGGTGGTAGTAAACTAATCGATAGTACATCTCATAAAAAAAAAACCTTTTTAAGGAAATAAAAAAAATGAAAATTGATAGCAAAAAATATACTAAAACAACTTCTTAAAAAAACTGAAAATAAAAAAAATGATAAAAAAAATTAAAACTATTGTTTTTCTGAATCAAAAGCAAAGGCAAAGGAAGACATCATGAGATAACTTGACATCCCAACTAGATTGGCACCCCAAGACTAACCCCATCCTCTACCAACTCACTCAGAAAATATTAAAAAAAGGGAAATTGGGTTTTTTTTGAGTTATTTCAATAATGTTTATACCTTATCATTTGGACGAGTTTTGTTTTACCCCTGTAAATTAATTTTTTTAGATTTTCCCTTGCCATTTTTAAGATTCTTCTATAATGACCAGTTTTTTATTATGTCGCGTTTTTTACTCTTTGTTTTTTAAAAGGGTTAATAGTGCTTTATCCCCCTGTAATATAAGTCATTTTCGGTTTTTCCACCTGTAAAATATTTTTTTTTGAATTTCATCCTTGTAATTTAAAGATTTTTTTGTTTTGGACCTTCATGGAAAATTTCAACCCCTGTAATTTGAGCAAATTTAGGTTTAACCCCCTTGTAATTTGAGTAAATTTTGGTTTACCCCCTATTAATTTGAGCAAATTTCGGTTTACTCCCTTGTCATATCTTCTATTTTGTACCGTCAAAATTCATGAAGGTCCAAAACCAAAAATCTTCAAATTACAAGGACGAAATCAAAAAAAAAATACCTATATTACAGGGGTAAAACCCTATTAACTCTTTTTAAAATTATTATCACTATTTGTCACGAAGTGTAAATCTATAGTTAATTATTTTAATTCGTCACAATATGTTATAATACATATAAAATATAAAAAATGTTAAAGTCAAATATATTTTTAGTCTAAAAAAATTCATAAAGTATACTATACCTTTGAAAAGTGAGTTTTTGTTCCCCAACTTTTAAAATATGTTATTGTCGCTTAAAATATATCATTGTAGTATCCAAAAGCTAAGTTAAGTTTTGCAAGGTGATATATTCTAAAAATTTAAAGTGTAAGTTTGACATATTACATGTTATAGAAGTTTTCTTTTGTTTAAATATAATCTTTTTGAAAGTCTAGTACGGTCTGATAATATAAAAAATGTTTATTTCATATTAAGCTATATATTAACGACCCTTTGCTAAAAAATAAATAATATTAACGATCCTAAATAAAAAATTTAATCTATCTTTAAATATCAAACTAATAGATGATTGAGATTAAGTTCTATCTCTATTAATACCCACAAATATGAAAATAATATTTGTCGTAACTCAACTGACAAAAATGCTGAAATTGTTAGGCCGAACATCATGATTGGGGTTTGAACCACAGTACCTTTACTTTGTGTGTGTGGATTTACGATGGCTTTATCATTTCGTCTATCTAAAAAAAAATAAAAAATACCCACAGGCCACAGATATGTTGAAAATTGATACAAACTAATATGCTAAAATTTCAACAATATAAAAAAAGGTTAAAAAATTCCCCTAAAAAAAAAGTTTAAAAAATTTATAATTTAACACTAGATAAGCAGGTCGGGCTGGTGGTAAGCCCAAAAAAACGTTTCGCGTGACATGTAACCTGTATATAAAAACGTTTCTCGTGACATGTAAGCTGTATATTTTAGTTAAATAGACTTTTAAAAAAAAAAACATTAACTATGATCCCGTTTGGATTGGCTTATTTTAAGTTTATGTGGGTTTATCTACTCTCATAAGCTTTTTTAAAGGTGTTTGGGTAAATAAATAAAAATAGTTTATCATAGTTTTATAAGCTGCTTGTGCCATATTTTAATAAGCCTAAATTTTCAGCTTATCCTCTGACTTAACAAAGAGCTTATGAATTTATGTAACCTCTTTCGATTCTCTCTAGATCCACTTTTTCAAAACATATATTTTAATTACAATGTTAGTTATCTTTGGCGGTGCATGAGTAACAAAATTGCTATATACTTATCTTACTAAATTAACATATGTAACAAAGTTTTTTTTTTTTAAGGAAGATTTTTATTATTTTTATGTTACGTAACAAAATGAAACTGAATATTAATATTTTTCTTATATGAATATTTTTTTGTTACGTAACTATATACTTATCTAATGTTAATTTTTTCTTATATGAATATTGATTTTTTTTTAAGGACGAATATTGATTATACTATATATATAATTATAATTAATATATTATAATATTGTTTTTTACATCTTGATTAATTTTATCAAGAAAATTTTTGATAATTGTGGTTCGATTCTTTGATTTTTTTGTTAAATTAAAAATATTTAAAATTTTGATAATTGCTTATGTAATGTCACATCCAAACACTTCAATTTATGTAAGTACTTTTTAGTGTACATATCCAAACATAAATAGCTTATCAAGTATAAGAGCTTATGATGTAAGCTCTAATGTTATAAGCCCTAATGCTATAAGCATATATATAAGCTGTTTATCCAAACGGGGCCTAAGTACTCATCAATCCTGTTGTACCAAGCTCTTGGAACTTGTTTCAAACCATACAAGGCCTTCTTTAATATATAGAACTTATCTTCATGCCCTTTCACAACAAAACCTTTAGGTTGCTCAACATATATTTCTTCCTCTAGAAATCCATTTAAAAATGTTGACTTGACATCAAGATGACATATTTTCCATCCCCTTTGTGCTGCAATAGCTAACAACATTCTAATAGTATCTTGCTTTGCAACTGGAGCAAATTTATTAAAGAAATCTACTCCAAAAATTTGAGCATACCCTTTAACTACTAACCTGGCTTTATGCTTGTTGATTGATCCATCTGCGTTTAGCTTTGTTCTAAACACCCACTTCACCCCTATGACTCTTTTATGCTCATACCTTTTAACAAGTTTCCAAGTCTGGTTTTTATCAATCATGGTAAGCTCCTCCTGCATTGTAGCCCTCCATTTGGGATCTTCTTTTGGATCCCAATATCCTGCAGGTTCAAGGACTGCAACATTGCATCTTTCATAAACATCATAAAGCAATCTAGTACCTCTTACAGGAGGATCATCAACTAACTCATTTGGATTTTGCAAAGGATCAACTATTGGCTTTCCGTCTACTGCTTTGGTGGGATGTCTATTAAGTAAAAGTACAGCAGTGTTTGCAGCCTTTGCCTAATATTCCTTAGGCAACCCTTTCTCATGAAGCATGCATCTGACCATTTCCATTATTGTCCTATTCTTTCTTTCACTCACTCCATTTTGTTGAGGGGTGTAAGGAGCTATAAGTTGATGCTCAATGTCTGCGTGCTCACAAAACATAATGAATTGTTTTGAAGTGTACTCAATGCCATTATCAGACCTCAAAACTTGAATCATGCAATCACTTTGCTTTTCAATCCCATTCCTAAATCTCCAAAATACCCCTTCAACCTCTGACTTGGACTTGAGAAAATAAATCCAACACATTCTGGTGTAATCATCTATAAAGACAATGTAGTATTTGCTCTCTTTAAGCGAAGCAGTTCTTTGCGGTCCAACCAGATCTGTGTGAATCAGTTGCAGCTTCTCTGTTGCTCTCTAGGTTGCTTGCGTGAACGTTAATCTTGCTTTCTTACCATACTGACATGCCTTGCAGCTTGGTAATTCAGCATCTAAGTGAGGCAAGCCTTGAGCCATATCCTTTCTTTGCAAATTCAGTACCGCTGCATGATGAAAATGGCCTAATCTTTTGTGCCATATCTCTGTACTATTAACAGTAGCTGGATAAGCTATTTGCTCCTCCTTCATTAGATCAAATGAAAAACCTTTGCTTCTCATTTTAATGCTAAAAATTACATTATCATTGGCATCTTTGATCAAACATTTCTTATTTTCAAAGATGACTTTAAATCCTTTATCAAGTAATTGACCCATACTCAGCAAGTTTTCATCAATGTTAGGTACATATAAAACATCAGAAATTAGCTTTGTACATGTGCAACTTTCAATGGCCACAATTCCTTTTCCTTTGATGGCAATGAGTTTACCATTACCGATTCTAACTTTTGATACTTGTGATCTATCCATCTCTCTGAATATTTCTTTATCATGGGTCATGTGATGGGTACAACCACTATCCACTAGCCAACATTCACTAGAGCTAGTGCTTGTAAAACATGTTGCTACAAACAACTGCTCTTCCTCTTGTTGATCTTCAGCTTGAACCTCATTACTTTGTTGAAAATTGCTTCTGTAGATTCTCTCGTGATGCCCAAGTTTGTTGCACTTGTCACACTTCACATCAGATCTTCTCCAACATTTGAAAGAAGGATGACCGAATTTTCCACAATGCTTGCAAGTAGGAAATTCTCTATTTGTTTCTTCATTTATGTAACTAGTCCTTCCAACTCCTTATTGTTTGTTGAAACTTTTCTTAAACTTATTTCCCATGCTCTTTTCTCCTTTGTTGATTTTTAATTTAGCTTGTAATGCTTCTTCCACTAAACCTTCAGATCTTATCACTCTTCTTTGTTCGTGGGCCTGGATGGCATTTACGAGTACTGCCAGGGTAAGCTTTGACATATCCTTGGTATTTTCCAAGGAAGTGATAGTTGCTTCAAATCTTTCAGGGATAGTCACGAGTATTTTCTGAACTATTGTTGAATCAGACAATTCAGAACCAAGCAATCTTACTTTGTTAGCAATACTAATAAGTTTATTTGTATACTCTTCGATTGTTTCAGACTCGTTCATCTTTTGCATCTCAAATTCTCGAATCAAATTAAGTGCTTTCATTCCCCTAATTCTTTCATCTCCTTCATATTCAGTTTCGAGGAAATTCCATATTTCAAATGCTGATCTGATGGTCGTAATTCTAGTGAAGATTTCTTCTGAGACAACAGCAAACAAAGAAGCTATTGCTTTTAACTTTTTTGATTTCCTTTCCTTTTCATTTTTATCTGAGCCATTGTTGGATTGTCTGACAAAAGAAGAACTTCATAGTCCTCCTCAACAGCTCCCCAAAGGTCATTTGCCTCTAAATACGCCTCCATTCTTGCTGCCCATATATGACAGTTTTCACCATCAAACACAGGTAATGGTAGGGCTTTGTAGGGTGTTTCTGAATCCATCAGTTTGATGAATTGAGGAATAGTGTTTAAGCTTTTATGGTGGGTTTCACTCACAAGTCCCTCTAAGAAGAAGGCTCTGATACCAATTTGTTGGTGATTATACGTAACTCATCAAATAGGAAGGGAAATACTGAAACTTTATTCAATTGGAAAACTACTGTCAAATACAAAGTTGTAACTTAAATAAAAAAACAAATATTGAGTAACTAACTCCTAATCTTTAGCCACTACTTTATTAGATAATTAAAAACTGAAATATTAAAACAAATTCTCCTAAAGACTTGGTCAATTAGTGCAGCTGACAGTAACAACTGCTGATACACACGTTCAACATATCTATTTCAGAACAAATCTCAACATGACAGACTACATTATAACCCCATGACAGTCGTTGTAACCTATTTCCATTCCTAATCGTGACAAACGTCAAAGAGAGACTAGAACTAAATTTTAAAGTCAACTGTTAAATTTTAAGTATTAAAATTTTTAATATTTTCTATTTTAAATAGACATTTTTTTTCAAACTTTTTTATATTTTTAATTTTAAATAGACATAAAGATTTATGCACACTAATATCTCTTATCCTTTATTGTGTTACAGAAAAATCATGGCAGAGATGGTTGTTGGGGCATTTCTTTCTTCTTTATTTGATGTGGTTCTTGAGAGGTTGGTTTCAAGTAATTTCATCGATTACTTTTGCAAAGTCAAACATGACATGCCGGTGAACAAATTTAAGTCTATACTCAACTCTATCAACCAAGTGATGGATGATGCAGAGAAGAAGCAATATGAGAATCCAGACGTAAAGAAGTGGCTTGGTGATGTTAAACATGCTATGTATGAGGCTGACCAACTATTAGATGAGATTGTAACCGATGAACCAATGAAGAAGCTGAAGGCCGAATCTCAACCTTCTACTAGAAATATTTTCAAGTTCATTCCAACTTTTACTAATCCATTTGAATCGAGGATCAAAGATTTGATTAAGAACCTAGATTCTCTTGAAGAGCAGAAGGATAAACTGCAATTAGAAAAAGGAACTCGTGCTCATAATGCAGTTGGAGTTAGTTCAGAACCTTCAGAAATACTGCCAACTACATATTTAGAGGATGCGGCCGGCATATATGGAAGGGATGGTGATAAAGATAAAATGATCGAAATTTTACTTTCAGATAATGGCAATGATAGTGAAGTACCTATACTCGGTATAGTGGGTCCAGGAGGGATTGGTAAGACCACTTTTGCTAAGCTTGTATTCAATGACCGCTTGATAGAGGAACATTTTGAACTTAAAGCTTGGGTCTATGTTCCAGAATCTTTTGATGTTATTAGACTCACCAAAGATATTCTCAGGTCATTTGATTCTTCAGCAGATGATGAATCCGTTCTCAATCTACTCCAACAACAATTGCAGCAGACACTAACTGGCAAGAGATATCTACTTGTTTTGGATGACATCTGGAACACAAATGAGGAAAGTTTGGACCAGTTACTACTTCCCTTTAACCATGGAACTTCAGGTAGTAAGATTATTGTGACAACACGTGACAAAAAGATAGAATCTGTCCTGAAATCTAGCCAGTTAATTGATTTACAGCAATTGGAAACAAATGATTGTTGGAGTTTATTTGTGACACATGCTTTTCATGGCAAGAATATCTCTGAGTTTCCAAATCTTGAATTAATTGGCAGGAAGATAGTGGACAAGTGCAGAGGGTTACCTTTAGCTGTAAAGACAATGGGCCAACTCTTGCGTAAAAAATTCTCTCAAAATGAATGGACTGAGATTTTGGATACCGACATGTGGCGTTTATCAGACGGGGAATACAACATTAACTCTGTAGTTATGTTGAGTTACCATAATCTCCCTTCTAATCGAAAGTGTTGTTTTGCTTATTGTTCTGTATTTCCCAAAGGTTATTGGTTTCATAAAGGTCAATTAATCAAGTTTTGGATGGCAGAGGGTTTGCTGAAGGTTTGTGGATCAGACAAAAGTGAAGAAGAGTTGGGTAATGAAATTTTCTGTGATCTTGAGTCAATTTCATTTTTCCAACAATCATTTGGTACATATGAGCACTACTTTTTCATGCACCATCTTGTCCATGATTTAGCAAAATCAGTGTTAGGAGAATTCTGTATGCAAATAGAGGGTACTAAGGTTGTCCTTGAAAGGACACGTCACATTTGGTTCTCTCTTCACTCAATTGGTGATGATAAATTACTAGAGCCAATTTTTAAGCTTAACGGACTACGCACTCTTATACTAGAAGGCTACACGGGTACGTCGATAAGCAACAAGGTGCAAGATGATATATTTTCAAAACTAAAATGTTTACGGATGTTATCATTTAAAAATTGTCGTCTCTCAATGCTAGTTGATAAGATAAGCAATTTAAACCTTTTGCGTTATCTAGACCTTTCTGGCACTGAGATTAGAAGCTTACCTGATACCATTTGTATGTTGTATAATTTGCAAACACTCTTGTTGGGAGGTTGTTGTGAATTGACTGAGCTCCCTTCAAATTTTTCCAAACTCATCAATTTATGTCATCTTGAACTCCCTTGTGATCTTTTCGGAGGCCCTTGTATAAAGGTGATGCTAAAGCATATTGGAAATCTAAACAGTCTTCAGGCCTTGCCGTATTTCCATGTGGAAGATAGGAATGGATATGATCTTAATGACTTGGGGAAACTAAACCATCTTCACGGAACAATTCACATTAACGGGTTGGGTAATGTCAATGATCTTGCAGATGCTCCGAAAACCATTTTAAAATATAAGAAGTATTTAGAAGAAATACATTTGGATTTCGATTGGAGAAGAATGTCCAACCCAAATGCTGAAAGCAATGTGTCTGTCTTGGAGGCTCTTCAACCAAATAGAAACTTGAAGAGGCTCAGCATCACACAATTTGGAGGTGGTAGATTTCCAAATTGGCTAAGGGGTTGTCATTTACCCAACTTAGTATATCTTCAACTGCAAAACTGTGGATTATGTTCCCATTTTCCACCACTTGGGCAACTTTCCTCTCTCAAAGAGCTTTATGTTTCAAATTGTAATGAAATAAAGGTCATTGGTGTAGAGTTTTCTGGGAATAGTTCAACAAATGTTCCGTTCAAGTCCCTTGAAGTTTTGAAATTGGAGGATATGGTCAATTGGGAGGAATGGTTTTGTGTTGAAGGGTTTCCTTTGCTTAAAGAGCTTTCTATAAAGAATTGTCCCAAATTGAAAGGGGCCCTGCCTCAACGTCTTCCTTCTTTACAAAAACTGGAGATTAGTGATTGCAACAAGTTAGAGGCTTCAATTCCTAATGGTGATAATATCATAGAGTTAGATATACAGAGATGTGATATTATTTTGGTAAATGAATTGCCGATCAGCTTGAAAAAGTTTGTCCTTTGTGAAAATGGGTACACTGATTTCTCCGTGGAGCAAAATTTAGTCAACAATACTATTCTTGAAAAGTTGGAGTTTGATTTTAAAGGTTTTGTAAACTGTCCCTATTTCCATTTGTGTTGCTATAATTCTCTTCGCACACTTTCAATTAAAAGATGGGGCTCCTCCTTCTTGCCTTTTTCACTAGACTGGCTAAAGTTCTCTTTTGCCTTGTTCAACAATCTTCGTTCTCTGAATTTGTACAGTTGTTCAAGGCTGGAATCTTTTCCCGAGGGAGGTTTGCCTTCCAACTTGAACAACCTAAGAATATGCGATTGCCCAAAACTGACAATGTTTCCCGAAGAAGGTTTGCCATCCCACTTGAGCCACCTCGAAATATCCAATTGCCCAAAACTGATTGCTTCAAGAGAGGAGTGGGGTTTGTACCAACTCACTTCTCTGAAAGAATTCAAAGTTAGTGATGAGTTTGAAAACGTAAAGTCCTTCCCAGAGGAGAATCTGCTGCCACCAACTCTTCGCACTCTTTGGTTGTCTAATTGTTCAAAGCTAAGAATAATGAACTACAAGGGTTTTCTCCATCTCCTATCTCTCAGCCATCTTAGAATTTACAACTGCCCTAGTCTTGAGTACTTTCCAGCACAGAGTCTACCCAACTCCCTTTATAGTTTGGAGATTAATAATTGTCCATTAATTAAGAAGCGGTACCCTGAAAGGAATGCGGTGGGATACAATTAAACATAATGTGTATATACAATGAGCAGCACAATTGGGTCGTTTCTGCCACCACCACGTAGTGCAAACACGTTATGGATAGTTGGACAATTGGTGAAAATCTCAATCTTTATTTTCTTGGTGAATAGTGAAAATTTGAATACATTCTTATTCTTTTTTGGTCTCTTTAATGTTAATTGTCTGTTTTTCATTTTGTGTGTCTGTGCAGAAAACGCGGGAATTGAGAATAGAAGGTGACGATGTCTTATGAAAACCATAATGTTTTTGAGGAATTGAGAGATTTATGTACCAAGGTAGGAGAGAATAAATTAGCAACATAAAATACTAAAAATCAGATTAAATTTTTAAAGCAACCAGAAAATACTAACCGTGGCTTACTCTTTTTTACAGGAAACGGAACACTATAAAGGCTACTGAGCATTAGAAGGTTGTTACTTATAAAGGCTTCTTGCAAATAAAGTTGTTTTAAAAGCTTTTTAATAGTGCTCATTTGAATCATGAAGTGTATTTTACTTTGAAAAATGCAGCTGTATGGCATAATTATCAAAACTGAAGGAAGATAGGGAGTTGACCTTGCACATTGAAAGGCAGAATAATTTGTATCAGACATGCTCATGCTGTTGAGTTTGCTATTGAAAACAGCTTAGTAAGTGCCCACAGCATTCTTAGGCCACCCTTAACTGAGTAGATGAAAATAGGAAATTAGAAAAATTTAACAAAAGGAGGGGAGTGAAAATATAGTAGGATACAGAAGTTTTGACATCCACTCATTGTTTAATGTATGGTGAAAAATAATTTGACTTCACTTTTAGCTGTTATAGTGTCCAAATTTGAGGTTGAACAAGTAATCTTTTTTAGGAAGACTATGCAAATGATACTTACATGAGAAATCAACATACTCAAGCCTACATATCAGATGTAAAAGTACATTTATTTAGTTTCAGTATCATTTTCCATACGATTAGTTGGGACATGGTACATTTCTCGGTCAATTCTCTGTATTCAATTACATCCGTTTAGATTTGATTCTAGTTCAGTAATCACCATTAGTTTTGGTTGTTGATTTCTCATGCCATTGATAGAATATATGCATCAGCCATATCTATCTCGAGCCACTCTGTGAAAGTCCTCTGAGCTATGTGCATTGTTCTTTTGTCTGCAGATTGAAAGATGGCTCCTGTTGGTTAGAACTACCTAACAATTTCAGCTTCTCCTGTCATGAAAGGCCATTTGGTCCAATACCATTTCTGCTTCTGGTTAAAACCAGGAAATTTTTGGACTCTCTTGTTTCGACTGCTTCAGAGAAATAAGTGACCATTCTATGCACTGCATTGCCATCAGGAGATGAAATCTGAGAAGTATACTCAACTCCAAGCTTTGAAAATGCAATGTCCTTCCCATCCAGAGGAGAGTCTCTAGTCACCTAGCTTGACACTATTTTGAAAGAATGATGAAAGCTAAGAATAATGAACCACGACGGTCTTCTCGAGATTACAATTACTTATTGTTCATTACACAAGCAAAAGTACCTAAAGGAGGAAGGATAGCGTTGAAATATAATTTGTCAAATCTCTTCTGTGCAGATTGACTGTATTCAGCGGCAGAAATGAGATGTTAAAGCAGGCAAGTTCACCACACTCATATTTTGATTTTCTGTCGAACATTGGCCAATTTTCTTTTACCAACAAGGCCGGATATTTGATATATGTTCGCAAATGCGTTTCTGACATCTTTCTTACAGGAGAATTGAAACCATACTTTCATTGCCCTCCACTTCTCTCATGTAACCTGAAGGATCTTACTATGTTCTGTAACCACGACAAACCATTGTTTCTGCCATGAAGCACAAACAGGATCCTGTTTGTGGTCCCTCCTTTAAATTGGTGAAGTATGAATTTCTTTCTTAACCATTACATCAAATAAAAATTATGTGTAAATAAAACAATAAAGTTCCACTATTTTCTTATTGTCCTTGTACTCTTTTTAATGAAGTTACTTTTGGTGATACATGATAAGATTCTACACTTGCTTATTCAAAGTTGCGATTTTGGCAGCGGCATAGCTCCCTCTATTGACATAGCCACAAAGAGAAACAGTGTCTTCCTAAGAAAGATATATCATCATAATAAGTTTTGCATAAGATACAACTTCTGCAGTCTCTATATTTAACAAAAAATTAATCAAAAACCATTTCATGGCCTTCTTCATTTTCAATGTTTATTCATTCTATATATTTATAAAAAAAAAGGTTTAAATTGTTGAGATCCTTTACAATTAATTTCATGGATATTCATATTTGTCACTTCTCATAGGTAAATTAGTTTCGAAGTGTGCTTATTTGAACTTTCAAAAGGGGCACAATTCATTGAAGTATTTCTGAAGGAGGATGTGTTTTGCAGATGTTGATGGCTTCAAGGAATTGAGAGCTCTGTACACACCAGATAAATGTTTAACTATCCTGTATCCAAGTCCAACATCTGCATTTTTTAAGTGAGTTGATGAGGTAAGTTTCAATCATTTATCTCTTGGAGACAAGCAAATTACAAGAGTTTTAAAAAATTCATCAAGATCTTTGTATAGTTGAAAATTAATGCATTGAATGCATAGTTTGATTGGACTACATTTATATTCAATTTATATAATGCTCTATCTTTTATTGTGTAAAATACATACAAATTTTTATGTGCATGCGTTTATTAATTCATGGATGCATCTGCGGAGTTGATTACTTGAGATTTTCTTTGTTTAATCAATGACTGTTATTTCTCCAGGTTACACTTTAAAGAGAGCCTAATCAGAAGTATTTGGATATAATGACATGTTATTCTTTATCATATAGGAACTTATGAACCAAAAAGGTGCAACCTTATGTTGTACGTTTGTATGAAGCATAGGGATATTGTGATGCAATTTTTTGCTTCAAGTTGTCGACAGTACGGATTCAACTGCAAATCTCGTGCTGAATCGTAGATTGGTGAAAGAAGAACATATTGAACACTTTCCTATGTTCTCAAAGTGATCAAGAAAGGCAATTGCAGATTCCTTCGTCAATGTAATTTCTCATTATCATCTCCTAAAAATTTCTAATTTTAGAGAAAATTGTAGAATGGTTTAGTTGTCTTTTCAGAAACTCCATGAAGATTAATCTATTGTTTGGTTTTTTTCTTTTATCTCAATGCTAAAATTATTTTTGGTCAGTTTTTTATTCTTTATTTTTGTGAGAAATTTTGTATTTTTTTTGTCCTTTACTATTTACACGTATTGTACATTATTATCTTATTCGCCATGCTTAACACATCTGTAATAACAATTCTTCTTAAATGTCAGATCAAAACAATGAGATCAGGACTGTAGTTTGATGAACTAGGCAGTGTGGTGTTATGAAACTCCTGGTTACAAATTTGTTCCTGTTGAAAGAAAATGCTGGTACAAACATACCTAATAATTGTTAAAAAAATCTGGATGCAAGCTTCTGAAGAGAAAAGAGGTACAAGAATAGGAGGAAAATCTCAGACGATGATGATAAAGAAAAAAACTATCCAACTTCAAAGAGGGAAAATACCAAGAAATGAGTAAAATGAACAATGTTTGTCAGCTGTTACTGAGTATATGGATCATTGTTAATGATAACTTGGTAAGAGGGCAAGGTCAATCAAGCAGAGCAAGAGAGACATGTTCAAACATTTGTTGTCGCGTGGTGAACGGGGGTACGATTTAGGGAGGATGTTGTTAATATGAATTGTTGTGAACCCTAATTTTTCACTGATAATACAAAGGAACTGCACATGCTCTGCAGTCGGAGACCTAGGCAATATTGGCCGAACTTCGTTACCAAACATCATGTGTTCGTTACTTGCGTTTATTGTTTCTTAAATCTTGATTTTTGAACCGGTTTTCTGTTCTAACATATTTATTGGCAACAGACCATGTTTACATTTCAAGGGAAGCCAATGTAAACTGTCATATTTGCACTCAAATCCTTTTCTTCTCGCTATTTTTCTCTTCTGTTGTTGTAATTAGTCTCTTTTAAGTAATGAAAAATTTATTTCAGTTTCAATTCTTTTAAATTAAAACCAGTTTCCATCATATGTCTTCTTGGCAATAGTACTTGGTGTGATTCGGAGATTTTCATTCACATTCTTAATCCTACTGAGTATTAGAAGGTTGTGACATGTGAAGGGTTCTTTCAAAAATTTTATATTAAAAGCTTTTCTGTAATGCTCCATGGTCACCATTTTACAGATAGTATGTGGATGACTGTTATTCAGACCCATGGATACCATTTTCATCCCTAAAACCAAATAATGTTCGGCGATCCTTCAAAAAAATAAATAATGTCCGGTGATATTTGCTGTGAATTCGTTAAAAATCACACCAATAAAACTCTTGATGTGTTGAGCAAATTAATCAAGCAACCAAAACAACGTGGGTAACAGTTATAAACACAAACAAAAGATAGAACAACAAAGGAGAAAGAGAGAGAACACACGAGGAGAAAGGAGAAAGTATATCTTGTTGTGTATTATGGTGTGTGTACTCTTGGGGTACATGGGGATCTAGTTTGCGGGACGTTTAGAAGGTGGCGACGGAGATATACTTCCATAGCTATCATCTAGTTATTTATGTAATCGAATAATCATGTGCTCTGATTTTAACACTAGAGTTATGGTCAAACGTCGAATATTTAATTGGCTTAATAGCAGTTTTAACCCCCTAAGTTTCAAGAAGTTGCGATTTTGGCCCCTTAAAAAAAAATACAAAACCGCCCCCTAAGGTTTGCCCCTATGGCACTTTTGGCCCCCAAGGCCAATTTTGACTCGGTCAATGCACACGTGTATTTTTTTATTTTTTAATTATTTAATTTTTTTTATTTTTGTAATTAAAAAATAATTAATTTTTTTGATATTTTTAAATTATTTAAAAATAATTTTCTTAATATTTTTTTATTAAAAAACACTTTTTTTATTTGTTTAATTAATAAAATTTATTTTTTAATTATTTAAAAAATATTTTTATTTTATTTTTTTAATTAAAAAAATTAAAATACACATGTGGCGTCCACGTGTGCGTTGACCGAGTCAAAATTGGCCTAGGGGCCAAAACTGTCACAGGGAAAAAACTTAGGTGGCGGTTTTATAGTTTTTTTTCTTAGGGGGTCAAAATCGCAACTTCTTAAAACTTAGGGGGTTAAAATTGCTATTAAGCCTATTTAATTTAAGAAAGTTAAGTATTTGAAATTATTATGATATTTTCTAGTGCGACGATTGAGAATCAAATTCGTTTATTTTATGAAATATTTTTGAAGTATTTTCCGCATTCTGAAATATGACGTATATTTATTATTCGAATGAATGAGTGATGAGTATGTGTAACATCCTTTTTGTTTAAATTTATTCACATTATTTATTAAATCAACATTAAGAATTAGGGTGTTACAGTATGTTGCCACATAGGGTGTCAAACATATCATCTCTCCTTGCAATTACTTGGTCATGGGGTCGTTGATGACAAACATTAATAACTATACTCCAATAATTTGGCAGCGGAAACGGTTCATTGTGATCCATAGTTGGATTCAAATCAAATAGTTTATATTTTAAGTTTTATATTTAGTATTTCTGCACTAAAATTTAAATTGTATGATCTCGATTCAACGATTATAATTGAGTAGAATTCGTGACTGCATCGTTTTTCTTAAGGAATTCTATTTCTTGTTTTTGAGGTGGAGTTGAGGTGTATTCTAGGCAAAATAATATTATACAATATTAATATAAAAATATACATATTTCAATGCAATAATACAATAATTTAGGAGAAATCATATTTTAATTTGTAGCTAATTACATCATTTTATTTCTCAGATAATCTAGTAGTTAGAATCACATTTTAAAAGTATAAAAATGAAAAAATTCAAATTTCAAACTTTAACACCTAGAAATAATGTTCGATGATAGCTAACAACTGAGATGTATTTATCCAACATAACTTACGGTCTTTTATCGTAAAGCTAACCTGAAAACAAAAATGAAAAATATTTAATTCATAGAAAGCAAAAAAGATACTTACCTTTGTCTTGGCTGGCAAGTGGTGGGAAGGTGCCATGCTTTTGTTTGGTATAGAAAGACTCGAAGTCATGAAAATTAAAAACAAAAAAATGATTTTACCTTCGTATTGCCTGGCAAGTGGTAGGAAGTAAGGAAGTTTTACACGCTGCTGTTTATGGTCAATGTGTGACACATGCAATTACTTGGTTGTGGGGTCCTTAAGAAACCTTAATAACTATACTGTCCGGTCATAAATATAAGTAAAAATTCATATTTTAGATTCATTCAATAAATGATGTATGTTGTCTACCATAAAAATCACATACATCATTTATTAAATGAATCCAAAACATAAATTTTTGCTTATATACGTGACCGAAGGTATACTCCAATAATGTGCCAAACTTCGTAGAAAAGTCACTCACCACTCAACAGTTTATTTCCTCTAAAATAAACTCATCAGTTGATATCATGTTCTGCTTCCTCTAAGTCTTTCTTTCTTTGGGAGATCTTTCAAGTTATTCACTTTGTTTGTTCCACTCACTTTCAAGTAATTAACTTCTCTCTCTAAATCTCAGTAAACAAATTTTTTACCCTTAATTTCCGTTGGTACTCAAATTTCATTTATATTGCCTCTAAATCTTTCTCTATTTCCTTGACAGATCCCAGTTTGGTGTTTTTCTAACAAAGATCTTAGTTTGTTGTTTGCTCTCACACTTTCGGGTAATCTTTTCCTCTTTTAATAAAAGTTAATCTTTCAAATTATGTTATGTGATCTGTTGTCCCAGTTATATTAAAGTTAATTATGATAATGATTTTTTTTTCTTCATAGAAATGACATTTGTACAACTATTTTATGATAATTTTTTAATAATTTTTTCTCTCATGCTCACATAATGTTTGTATCAATCTATTACTTTATTTTTTGTGTCAATACCTATTTTTTGTTTGTAAATCTATGATTGTTCCAAAAGTTGTTAACCAAATGGTTGTTTAAATAGCACAACCTTTTTTTCAAGGGTTAATTATAATGAGTTTTTTTAAGGGTTAATTGTAATAAGTGAAATACAAAATTACAATACTAACCTTCTATTTTAAACAGTTGCATGTCCTTTTCTATTAAAACAACTTTTTTGTGTGTAGAAAAACAATTTTTTTAAAAAAAATAATCAACTCTTACGTATTCCCATTCACTCTAAAAGGAGATCAATGACATTAGTCCACTTATTAATATTATTTTGGTAGGTACCTTCATTATTTTCACATTATTTTTTACAAATGAGTCGCTAAAGAGCGCCTTTGAAAGATGCAATTAATACATACAATTGTTTATTATTTTAAACAATGTTTTTTTTTCTCCATAAATATCACATTTTATTTTTACTCCCTCTACGCATTAAGCTTATTTTAATATTGAAAAACAAAAAAAAAATATACATATGATTAGATAAAAAACAAAAAAAGTAGCTTATTACTTGTAAATTACATGGATTAACACACCAGTGTTTCTAACAATCAAACATTGTTTTTTTATTAGTATGTTTAGGATTAGGATGCATTCTACATTCTATTCTATTACTAATTAGAATGGTTGAATATGGGATTAGAAAGTAAAAAAGAGATAAGTTTTTGACTATTTTTTTCGTGTTCTTTGATTTTTGAGATATATTTTGTTGGCATAAAAAAACACCCATTGGTAAGTTAATCATAATAAGCATTGTATCATGTATGAGAGTGGTTCTTGCGTGGGAATGTAACAAGAGGGAAATCAAAACGAGAGATATTCATATATTATTATGCATAAATATAATTCTTGTTTCATTTAATTTTACTTGACAGAAAGAACACATTTCTATTTTGCAGAGGCATTATATCATGGCAGAGTTAGTAGCTGGGGCGTTTCTTCAGTCTTCCTTTCAATTGATTATCGAGAAGTTAGCTTCGGTTGATATCAGAGACTACTTCAGTTGTAACAATGTTGATGCCCTTGCGAAAGAACTTAATAATGCGCTTGATTCTATCAATGAAGTACTGGACGAAGCAGAGATAAAGCAGTACCAAAGCAAATATGTGAAGAAGTGGCTTGATGAACTTAAACATGTTGTTTATGAAGCAGACCAACTATTAGATGAGATTTCTACTGATGCAATGCTAAATAACCTGAAAGCCGAATCTGAACCACTTACCACTAATTTATTGGGCTTGGTTTCAGCTTTATCTAGAAATCCATTTGAATCTAGGCTCAATGAACAACTGGATAAACTAGAACTTCTTGCAAAGCAGAAGAAAGAGTTGAGATTGGGAGAAGGTCCTTATGCTAGTAACGAAGGCTTAGTCAGTTGGAAACCTTCAAAAAGGTTGTCATCTACAGCTCTCATGGATGAGTCGAGCATATATGGTAGAGATGTTGATAAGGAAAAACTAATCAAGGTTTTACTTGAAAGCAATGATAGTGGCAACCAGGTTCCAATAATCAGCATAGTCGGTTTAGGAGGGATGGGGAAAACCACCCTTGCTAAGCTTGTGTACAACGATAACAAGATAGAGGACCATTTTGAACTTAAAGCATGGGTCTACGTTTTAGAATCTTTTGATGCTGTTGGACTCACCAAAGCAATTATCAATTCATTTAATTCTTCAGCAGATGGTGAAGACTTGAATCTACTCCAACATCAACTCCGACACAAGCTAATGGGCAAGAAATACTTGCTTGTTTTAGACGATATCTGGAACGGGGATGCGGAATGTTGGGAGTTGTTACTACTTCCCTTTAACCATGGATCTTTTGGAAGTAAGATTATCGTAACAACACGTGAAAAGGAGGTAGCAGATAATGTCCTGAAATCGACAGAGTTATTTGATTTACAACAATTGGACAAAAGCAATTGTTGGAGTTTATTTGTGACACATGCTTTTAAAGGAAAGACTGTGTCTGAATATCCGAATCTTGAATCAATTGGCAGAAAAATAGTGAACAAGTGTGGAGGGTTGCCTTTAGCTATAAAATCATTGGGCCAACTTTTGCGGAAAACATTTTCTGAACATGAATGGATTAATATATTGGAGACTGATATGTGGCGTTTATCAAACGTAGACCACAACATTAACTCAGTACTGAGATTGAGTTACCATAATCTCCCTTCCAATCTAAAGCGTTGCTTTTCCTATTGTTCCATTTTCCCTAAAGGTTATAGACTTAAAAAAGATGAATTGATCATGATTTGGATGGCAGAAGGTTTGTTGAGGTGTTGCAGATCAGATAAAAGTGAAGAAGAGTTTGGTAATGAAATTTTTGGTGAGCTTGAGTCAATTTCATTTTTCCAACAATCATTTGATACATATGAGCACCATGCCATGCATGATCTTGAGTCAATTTCATTTTTCCGACAATCATTTAGTACAACAAAATTTGGTACGTATGAGCGCTATGTCATGCATGATCTTGTCAATGATTTAACAAAATCAGTGTCAGGAGAATTTTGTATGCAAATAGAGGGTGCTAGGGTGGAAGGTAGCCTTGAAAGAACACGTCATATTCGGTTCTCTCCTCGATCAAGTTGTGTTGATAAATTACTCGAGCAAATTTGTGAGATTAAGGGAATACGTAGTCTAATATTCGGTTCTCTCTTTGATCAAAATGTGTTGATAAGAAACAATGTGCAACATGATCTGTTTTCAAGAATAAAATGTTTGCGGATGTTATCATTTAGAGGTTGTTGTCTCTTAGAGCTAGTTGATGAGATAAGCAATTTAAAACTTTTGCGTTATCTAGACCTTTCTTACACATGGATTGAAAGCTTACCTGATACCATTTGTATGTTGCATAATTTGCAAACACTCTTGCTGGAAGGCTGTCCTGAATTGACAGAGCTCCCTTCAAAATTTTCCAAACTCGTCAATTTACGTCATCTTAAACTCCCAAGTGATATTGGACGCCCTCGTATAAACAAGATGCCAAAGCATATGGGAAATCTAAACAATCTTCAAAGCTTGTCATACTTTATTGTGGAAGAGCAGAATGTATCTGATCTTAAAGAGTTGGCAAAACTAAACCATCTTCATGGAACAATTGATATTGAAGGGTTGGGTAATGTTAGTGATCTTGCAGATTCTGCTACTGTAAATTTGAAAGATACGAAGTATTTAGAAGAATTACATATGAAGTTTGATGGCGGAAGAGAAGAAATGGATGAGTCAATGGCTGAAAGCAATGTGTCAGTCTCAGAGGCTCTTCAACCAAATAGAAACTTGAAGAGGCTTACCATCTCAAAATACAAAGGTAATAGCTTTCCAAATTGGATAAGGGGTTGTCATTTACCCAACTTAGTATCTCTTAATCTACAGTTTTGTGGATTTTGTTCTTTGTTGCCACCACTTGGGACGCTTCCCTTTCTCAAGAAGCTTTCTATTTCAGATTGTGATGGAATAAAGATCATTGGTGAAGAGTTTCATGGCAACAATTCAACAATTGTTCCATTCTTGTCCCTTGAAGTTTTGGAATTTGAGAAGATGAACAATTGGGAGGAATGGTTATGTCTTGAAGGGTTTCCTTTGCTTAAAGAGCTTTATATAAGAGAATGTCCCAAATTGAAAATGGCCCTGCCTCAACACCTTCCTTCTTTACAAAAATTGTTCATTAATGATTGCAAGATGTTGGAAGCATCAATTCCCAAGGGTGATAATATCATAGAGTTAGATATAAAGAGATGTGATAGAATTTTGGTAAATGAATTGCTGACCAGCTTGAAAAAGTTAGTCATTCATGAAAACCAGTACACAGAGTTCTCAGTGGAGAATATTTTCGTCAACAATACCATTCTTGAAATTTTGGAGTTGGATTTGAATGGCTCTTTAAAATGTCCCTCTTTGGATTTGTGTTGCTATAATTCTCTTGGTGAACTTTCAATAATAAGATGGTGCTCCTCCTCCTTGTCTTTTCCACTACACTTGTTCACCAATCTCTATTCTTTGGAGTTGTGCGAATGTCCGGAGTTGGATTCATTTCCAGAGGGAGGCTTGCCTTGCAACTTGCATAGTCTTACAATAACCAATTGCCCAAAACTGATTGCTTCAAGACAGGATTGGAGACTCAATTCCTTGAAATATTTCTTTATTGGTGATGATTTTGAAAATGTGGAGTCCTTTCCAGAGGAGAATCTGCTGCCACCAACTCTTTTGTATCTTAATTTGAATAACTGTTCAAAGCTCAGAATAATGAACAACGAGGGTTTTCTCCACCTTAAATCCCTCGAACGTCTATATATTAGCAACTGTCCTAGTCTTCAGAGATTACCGGAGGAAGCTCTACCCAACTCCCTTTCTAGTTTGTGGATTAAAGATTGTCCTTTAATTAAGGAGAAGTATCGAAAGGAGGGAGGAGAGCGGCGGGATTCAATTTGTCACATCCCTTCTGTTTTTTTTTTTGAGGGAACATCCCGTCTGTTATGATTTGACAAAATTTGGCAGAAGAAATGAGATGTTGCCGCAGGCAAGTACAAGCCGTATGTTATTTTTCTTTTAACTAGTTATTTTTAATTTTGACATAAGAAAGTAGTAATGTTTTTTGTTTGGCATAATAATAAGACTGTCTTTTTTATGTTGAACAGCGGCAAGTGAATGATCTTACGGTTCCTGCCACCACGATGAATCATTCCATCGACATGAAGCACTTTGTTAATCAGTCCATCAATTCAAAAATATGTGTAAATAAATAATTCTATGTATTTCTGTTGGGTCTCTTTAGTGTTAATTATCTCGTTTCCAATTTTTTTTTGTGTGACTTGTGTCAGTATACAAAACATGAATCATGAGAAAAGAAGCAAGTCGGTACTCGGTAGCTAGCTTGCATCAACCAATTACAAGGTCAGGACTTGGCCTTTCACTTTAGTTTTCATTTTTTTAAAATTTTTTTAATTTATATTGTTAGGAAGAAATGATTACGATTTTCGTATAAATTGAATGTCTTTGCACTTTGTTGTCAAAGTGATTTAGATTATTGCATAAATTCAAATTCTGTGGTTGATCACATTCTGCACTACCATATTAAAATTATTATTTTCTCTCTCTGTATTGACATAGCTTCAAACAGAAACCAATAATTTTCTCATTTTTCTATGCTATATTCATGTCCTTGGACTTTTAACAGAAAGTCTTTGCTAATCAGAGGTATTAGATATAATGACATGTTTTACCTTTTAATTGTGTAATCTATATATATCCTTGGACTTGGCTTTCTTTTTGATTTTGATTTCTTTCGCTACAACATACAATTTATAAGTAATTTTGTGTTAAATGTTGAATGATGAGATCTTTGTTCCTTTGCTCCTAAGGTGATTTTGATTCAATGTTATGGAGACATCTGCTGCTACTAGGGGAACAAGTTTGATCTAAACGGGAAGTGTAACGTAATGGGGCCTAATGATTGAAATGGACAGCTGGATCAGAAGTATGTTAATGATCGTGGGCGTTGTGTGATGAGGACTCGGGCATCCTCTTCAACCTCTGACTCGTTGCTCGGAAGTTTCATTTTATTTTCAATCTCTTTTTAATTTACTGTATAGGTTCATGGTGGTTTAAGGGCATCAAGGTTTTCTGCTATGCACTTGTTCTGTTTTAACATTTAATTTCCTCACTGTACATTATTTATGAATGCTTTTCTTATTTCCTTCTCTGAAAATGATACTAGATGATTGTTGAAGGTTTTATTTGTTTTTTTTTAATCACAAAATCTTGATTTCTCTTGTGTGTTAGGAGTTGTTTGTTTCTTTTATTACCTTTAAGCTAACACAAACACGGGCACGTGCCATGACACTAACACAAAAACATAGACACCAATAATAATTTAAGAAAATGTAAGCAATTTATGGTATGGGTCGGTTTTAGGAAACCCACGCGTGTCAAAACAATCTTTTGATCTGAAATGCTACATCACCTTCAAGTTCTATTCTCGTACTGCTGAACTTTTTAACTGATTCTTAAGAAAATGATGACACTAAGAGAAGATATCATGCTTCAACTTTTGTATACTTCTGGGTCCAGTTTCATGAGATGCCTGATCACACTTGAAATAGTCAAAATTTTACAGAAGCAAATGTTTGACTAAAAAAAGAATGGACTAATTGATACAAGAAACATTCAATCAGAAAGCATCGAAGAGGAAAACCAGGCTCAATTTTCAACCATTTGCAGTTTAATGCATCTATTTCTCTCCATTTTGGTGGAATTACAGAATTTTCTTAAAGTGGGTACATTCATTATGAAGCCTAGTACAATCCATCAGAGTCCAGACTTTAAGTCCTGTTATATTTCCAATAGAAAATGGAAAAATGATAACTCTAGGAGAAGATATAACATGCTTCAACTTTTTTTATCTTCCACAATATTTCAGGAGAAAGTGATACCTCTAGAAGCCAACATGAATGTTTATTCAGAGTGAGATAACACAAGGGGCAGAGGGTAGGGAAAAAACCTGAACGGAACTGCTGAAATGAACTGAATCGAACAAAAAAAAACTGAACCATAACTAATAGTTTTAAAACTAAACTGCAATTCGGTTTGGTTCAAAACAATTTAGTGCGGTTCGGAACAGTTCGGTTCAATTTTAAAAGTTCTAAAGTTTGATTTTGTTTGGTTTTGTTATATTTTTACAATGGTACCAATAATTACAATTCGGTTCGGTTCGAAAACAGTTCGGTTCAATTCAAAACAATTTGGTTCGGTTTAAAATGCAAACAGTTCGGTTTGATTCAGATATTTTAAATTTAACAAACAGTTTAGTTTGGTTCGATTCAGTTTTCATCCCAAACCGAACCATACCAACCCCTGAGAAGTTACTATCTTAAGGGTTCTTATAAAGTATTATGCGTTGTGTTGTGACATAACAATGTCCAATTTTGTAATGCTTCGGCAATGTTTTGTATTATTTTGTTAATTCAAAGCCGAATGTAATGCTTCGGCAATGTTTTGTGTCATTTTGTTAATTCAAAGCCGAATATTTTTTTCTTGTCGAATTTTTTAGATGTTTGTGCTATTTTTATTTTGGCTTAATTGCAGTTTTAGCCCCTTAACTTTCCCAAAGTTGCGATTTTGGCCCCCTAAGAAAAAAAACTACAAAACAGCCCCCTACGTTTTGCAACTGTAGCAGTTTTGACCCCCCAAGGCAAAAAAAATAAAAAATAAATAACACGTGGCACCTCACTTAGGGTGCCACGTCAACGTAGACCGAGTCAATATCAGTCTTGGGGGCCAAACTTGCTACAGTTGCAAAACTTAGGGGGCTGTTTTGTAGTTTTTTTTCTTAGGGGGTCAAAATCGCAACTTTGGGAAAGTTAGGGGGCTAAACGTGCAATTAAGCCTTTTATTTTCACACAATAGGCTTATACTCTCCAGTACGTGCCTTTTATTTCGACATATTATCAAATGAAATTCATTCCTTTGACACAAATTGTAAATGGCAAAGCTTTTCAATTTTCAGGACAATAATTATCTAGGACAAACAACTATTTGCAAATAAACCAAAGTTTGTAACGAAAACCTTAATAAACATAACTCCTTCCCCCACATTTTGTTATTGACAAACCTGTCAAAAGGGTACTAAACCGGAATTACATCTATTTTGGCTTCAACCATCTCTTTTGGTTTTTTCTCAAAACTTTGAATTTCAAGGAAACTAATGTCAAATTTACCATTTGGTTTTCAATTAGGAACTATATCAATTCCTTGTCAAAGATACAATCAAATCCAAGGTCAATTGACCATCATTTCTGAAGCTTCGGCTTAATTACTTCGATAGTATCTTCACTAATGGTTTCTTAACCATCTTTTGCTAACTGCCAAACACTAAGACCTTCTTAATCTCATGCTCCGGCTAAACAACTGTGATTTTTCTCTAAGCATTTTGCTCATATGTGATGATTATCCTCGTCATCCCCTATGGTTAGGGAACTTAGATCTTCCAAACCATGTTCTGTGTCAAGAGTTTGGTCTTCAAGGCTTGCATCAATGCCTTTTTTGACCTTTAATACATTCTCCATTGAGTCCTTGTCATGAGGTTCTTTCCCTTGTAATTGTTGTTGTAAGCATACTTCTTTGACTCAAAGGCAATACCATTTTTGTTATCAACAGTACTGGTGCTTCCTTTCACCACATTGTTTTTCCCATGTTGGACATTCTTATAGGTCGATTGAACCCATTTTTGATCAGGTGCATAAGGAACAAAAGCTTTTCCTTGACCATTCTTATTGACATAATTGGTAGTCGAAGAGTTATTGATGAAAGAAATATAACTCTTTGTAAAGGAAAACTTAGGTCTATGTGTTAGCCTATAAATTTAACAGGCTCATTTAATATGGTCAACATTTGTTTGACCTTTAACTTTGCAGGAGTCGAAGAGCTTTCTCATTTCAATTGAAGACAAAGTCTTTTGCCTGGGTACCCGAGCTTTCTCATTTCAATTGAAGTCGAGTGATTTGTTTGATTGATTTTAATTTTTTTTTAAATGATTTTGAGGATAAAAAGCCAAAGTGGCAAAATAAAGTGGATTTAATTGATTTTAGTTAAAGAAATAAAGTCTAATATAATTAAATTGATTGAAGTTTTTTTTAAGAAAAATGAAAATGGGAAATTCACTTGATTGAAAATCAAGGGGACTAAGAAAGCACTTTCTAATAATGATTAAAATTAATTACTTAATTTAACATTTCAAAAACAATACACTTGGGAATTATTGCTTAAGTCTCTATTAATGCTCGGAGAATGCTTAGGGAACGATTACCTACAAAAGAAAATTTGGCTATTCGTGTCATTATCCCTTCGGAAGCGCGTTTGTGTGTGGCTGGTTGTGGGCATGTCAAGGACACTACTCATCTGTTTCTGTCCTGTTCAACTTTTGGTGCTATTTGGCCGTTGGTGCGGGGGTGGCTTGGATTTGATGGGAGGACTCTAAGGTTATTTCAGATCACTTCTTGCAATTTATTAATTATGCAGGTGGTATGAAATCGTGGCGATCCCTTTTTCATCTGATATGGCTTTTGTGCGTATGGGTCTTGTAGAACGAACGAAATAACAAGTTATTCAAGAACCAACAAAGCTCTATTCCACATATGTTAGATAAAGTAAAATTATATTCATTGTGGGGGTTGAAAGCTAGTAACGCTACCTTTGTTTTCGGTACCCGTTTGTGGTAGTCGAGCCCACTTATGTGTTTGGGCATCAACTAGCTTTTTATGTATTTTTGACAGACTTGTTGTTCTTTTCGTGATTGTTTTGGCACGCTTTGTGCTGATGCGATTACGTTTGTCAGTGTTAATATAATTCATTTTGGCTTGTTAAAAAAAAAAAAAAAATATATATATTTATATATATATATATAGTTTTTCTTTAGTGCTTAATTCATTCACATAATGTACCCCCCTCTTAGAGGTATGTTAAGAGTCCCACATCGGATAGGAGGTGACCTGACAATGTGTTTATAAGTGGGGGCGATCCTCACCTCGTCCTAGACCATGAAGAGACTTAGACACCATATTTTTACCCAAAACCTTAAGGCATCAGGTATATGTGTCCCCTCGCTTATATATCCAACATTTCCTCATTTCTAGTCGGACATAATCACTCACACTTGATTTCTAACAAGATCCCCCTGAAATGTGACTCACCCACATCACTAACATGATCCACACTAGGATCCCGCTCCCACTCCCCCATCAAACCTAACTAGGGATTTGATACCAATTTTAGAAACTGTGGTTGGGCCTTACAGAACCCTACAAAACTAGTTTCTGAGGTGAGAATTTCCCCCACTTTTAAACACATTTCCATGTCATCTATCCAATGTGGGACTCTTAACACCC
>Ga0228710_1001127_pt1 | contig 38877 bp, 13 predicted proteins | sample MedpolnodulmetaG_FD_177995 | JGI IMG/M metagenome (GOLD analysis project Ga0228710, IMG submission 177995) | Root nodule microbial communities from Medicago polymorpha collected in Santa Monica, California, United States - pink nodules | ecosystem: Host-associated > Plants > Roots > Nodule...
AAAAATGCCCCCCCCCCCCCCCCCCCCCGCGGCTGTGATACAGAAAAAAAAAAATTTGCTTGATGACTTTTCTGGCATGAATGTTGATGTTATCCTTTTGGATGTTGAAGTCTGTTAATTCCTTTTGCTTGATGACCTCTTGCAATAGTTCTTAGGTGGAATTAAGAAGACATTGGTTGCTTTGCTATCAATTGTAATTTTATTTGTAAATTCACACTAATACATCAGTAATAAGTAATTTGTATATTTTTATGGATGCAATTACAGATTCCATATCTGGATGAGTGGTCTGCTATGGAAGAAGATTATTCCGTTTCTATCAATGAAGCAATTCAGGCTCTGTTGAATGCCTCAGTACGGCTTCCAACTGGTGGGAATGTTAGGGTATGATTAAAACTCCAACTGGCACTATTTCCTTTCTTCCATGCTTATTCATTGGGATAGTGCGACAATTTCTAATTCATTAAAATGTCTAATGCCACAGGTTGATGTAAGAGAGGTGGGGGAATCTCTGAATTCAGCACTAAAGGTGATGGAGACAATTATTTCCAATACCCAAAGATTAATGCCAAAGGTTAGACAAATGAAAGAAATCTATATAATTATTTAGAAATGCATTTATTTTGCTTCAAACCATCAGTTTGGTATTCCATGGTCCAACACTGCAATCTTGAGGTTATATGAATTATGAAACTTGAATTGGATTATAACGTTTTGGTTATAAATCTTCTTTTATTTGTGTGGACACATTAAGACATCCTATACCATTAAGACATTAAGACATCCTATACCATTCATAATGTGTGGAAAATAGATTTACTTTTATTTTCTGCACTAATAAAAGTTTTTTCAAAAACACCAGGCAGAAGAAACAGATACTTCTATTTCAGAATTAGCCAGAGTTGTTGGAGGAGAAAGAGCTCTTATTGAAGAGTGCGGAGGTTTATTGTCGAAGACACATAAGTCACAGGTTTGTCTTGCACACGATCCATCCATCGTTACTGTAGAGAATGACTGATGATTCACAGGTTTATTGTCTTGCTTGCTTATCTCCAGCACTTCATAATATTAATCAGGAAAGTGCTATATTTTTCAGGTGGAGGAGTGTAGCTTAAGGGCCCAACTAATTCAACTACATTCAATTTGCCATACAAATAAGAATAATGAAATAACAAGCAACTGATGATTCAATTGCAACTGTGGAGATACCACACATTTGATTCTGTTGATAGGTTGTTAAACATCAACAGTACAAGACCTGCAGATTCATTTTTCTTTCACATTCTTTATCCATTTATTGAGAAAAGAGGGGAGAGAGGATCATGATTGACCCATATGCAATTTTTTTATCATTTGCTATCTCAGGAAGTTCCATTCTGTATTCTTATCAGTGTAGGACTGAGCCTATTTAGTATTTAGCATGGTCTCTCTCTCTCCCTGTTTCACTCACCGGATGTCAATAGAAAAAAGGAATAGGACACTTTACCCTTGCATGATGAAATGTTTGCTTCAAATAGGGACAAATTTGGTAGTGAACCTTTTGAACTTTCATTTTTGTGATTATTTTCTCATGTATGTAAAAATATATATTCATACAATAAATTGAAATCTGAAATTTTCAAACAACTGGACCAAATATGCTGTTCTTGCAAATAACGTATGACCCAAAAAATACACAGCAAGAAGCAAAATCTAAGTCTAACTGACCAATTTTGAGGTTCTATTGATAACTTGCAATATCTAATTATTTTGTTTGTGAAAAAAAATAGTTTTACATGTTCGTGAAATTTAGTTGGGAAGCTTCGCATTGTATTGCATTTTATTTTTTTTAACAAAATATGGAAAATGCTGATGTGTGCGGAAAAAAATTCGCTTGAAATCCACGAATGCCTTTGAGGCTTTGACGCAGAATACATGCAATGTTCCACACTCTTTTCTTGCCTTTAATCCAAGCGATATATCATCCCTGTAACATATAATGACCTATCATATGATGTTTTGGCATGTTGAGGTAGAGAATATCATCACCGACGTCACCGCACCCTATTCACACATGATTATTAAAACATAAACAAACAAAAAATCAATCCACTGGCAAAGATTGAAGTATCCAACAAATTTTAATTGCAAATCAACTAAATAGTGAAAGAAAAGAAGCGATTGAGTAATTGAGATGATTAGAAAAGAAGCGATTGAGTAATTGAGATTAATCATCGGATGTGATGGGTTGCAGCAACAATGACAACATTAGATTGTCTGATGATAGCATAACGTTTTTTTAACGGTTCGTGGGTGTGGTATGTCGCACCATTTAACATTACTCAAAATATATAGCAGTTTTGTTTGTAAAAAAAAAATATAGCAGTTTTGTAAAAATTTAGTGGGCAATTTTTTTTTAAGGAAGTGAGCAAATATTAACAGTGACAATAAAGTGCTTAAAAAAGAGATAACTGTTATAAATATTAATAGTGGATGTCCAAATAGCAAATGTGTTAGTGAGGTCATACTGTTAGATTATTGAGCTTAGTTCTTATGTTACTCTATTTCCCTATAAATAGAGCTCATTTGTAACATTGAGATACACATTGGTGAATAAAAATATTTCTCCAAATTCTCACTTCTTCTCCTTCTCTTTATTATTGTCTCTATTTACTTATTTTCATAACACGTTATCAGCACACTCTAATTTGGTTTAGTGCATACTATATACGTGATTGCATGGGATCATTAAAAATTTTTTTTTTTTTTTGTTTTCTTTTGGTATTCAATGTTATGATAATCATGATATCTAATCTGTTAATTGTTACTATGAATTGTTGTTCTCTCTCTTGGTATATACGTGATTGCTCCTCTAATTTTTCAAATGGGCCTGTTTAATTGTTGTTATGAATTTATATAAGGTTATAATCGTTTGTGTTTTTATATCGGTATTTTACTTTGTCATTTTGTATCGATGATTATAGGTTGCTGTTGCAAATTTCATCAATTGGAATCAGTGTCTTATAGATACACATAATTGTTATAATTGTTATTATGTAAATTATATGGTTTTTCCCTATTTCTAATTCAACAATCATGCACCCCTGAAGGATTGCATACGAGATTGATCACATCTATAATATAATTCTTGAAGAACTATGTTATATTAAAAAAAAAAGGAACTTAAAAAACTCCATTTTATTCATTCCAAGGATTCGGTATTGATATATCCCTGAAGGATCGTACAAATAATTGATTGGATCAGTTATATAGTTCTCGAAGAACTTAAAAAATCAATTTTTATTCTCCATGAATTTTCGAAGAATTCAATAATGATGATGCATCAACGAAGGATTGCATAAAATATTGATCTGACTGTGTATAGTTTCTCTAAAGAGCTTAAAAATTCAATTTTTCCTCAAATTCTTGGAAGAACAATATTATATTAAAAAAAAGAAATGCATCCTTGAAGGATTGCTTATAAAAACTCAATCTTTTGTAATGAATTCTTGAAGAATTCAACTGTAATGCATCCGTGAAGGATTGCATAAATAAAGCAATGCATCTGAATGATTGCACAAATAAAATTTCCTAATGAATTCCTGAAGAATTCAACTATTTGCTGAAAAACATAAAAAAAAAAAAAAAAAAACTGATGAATTCATTGATAAAGGATTGCATAAATGAATTGATTAGATTTATTTTATTTTTATCAAGATTTAATTTAGTATATAGTTCTTGATTAACTTAAAAAAAAACTATTTTTATTCTTCATGAATTCCTCAAGAATTCAATATGCATATCTGAAAAATTGATTTGATTATTTATAGTTCCTGAAGAACTTAAAAACTTTTTATCAAACAGTTGATTTAAATGTGTATAATTCTCAAGAACTTAAAACTCATGTTTGTTTACCTTGAATTTCTGAAAATTCAATTAGATGTTATTATATAGTTCTCTTTTTTTTTTTTGAAGGGATGTTATTATATAGTTCTTGGAGAACTAATTTGTACTGTTTGAATTCATTCCATCCGCGATGTGAAATTAGCATGGATTCTTCATTGAAAACGAAACAAATTAACAAGAGATTAGTTCATGAATAATTTGTTACCTAATTTGAAATGTATATTACTCCTAATTTGAAACGTATGTTATTCGTAATTTGTTCCTAAGAATATATTACTTTATTACTTGATTTGTTGCCTAATTTAAATGATATGATATTTTCGTACTTAAAAAAAAAAAGATATTGATTGTCATATGACTCACATCAGTTCTGTTTTTTTTTGCTTTTAGTGTTAATAATTTTGTTTGATTAGCATGTAATTAAATGCCATAAAATAAGAAAAGTTTGTTACCTCATCGTGAGATTTAAATTGGAATTTGGATCACCGATTCACCATAAAATAGTGAAAGGTCACATCATAAATTGAACATCATTCCCAGAAGTGGATGATTCATTCTATTTGTTTTATATAACCAAATGGTTATGGTAGTTGATTTAGTAGATATTACTATTGATATGATACAATGCAAAGTTTCACTAGTATGAACTTAGATGAGTTTGAAAATTAGTATTTGACCAAAAAAATTATTTTATTTCATTATTTGATCATATAATTTTTCTTATGAGGTAATATTTTAAACTTCTATGCTTTTGATTATGAGCTTCTTCTTTCTTATTCCACAAGATTTTTATCTCGTAAATATTACATGAGAGATATCCATATTTTCTTATGTCAAACTTTGAAAATATATCTTATTGATAATTTGTGTTGCGTAATTATTCATTTGAAAAATACATATGATTTACAAAGTTTTATTTCATGGAGAAATTTTGTGTCTAGCTCTTCTTATCTACGGTAATACAAGAGATAAATCAAGTCTTTAAAATATTTATTATATTATTTCACTTGGATATAATTTTTTTTGTTCATTATTGTTTCAAATGGATAAGAACAAATAAAACACATAATATTGTAAACCAGGAGTTTACAAATAATGTTTCAAATGCTCATTTTGAGTGTATTAAACAATCCTTGAAGGATTGCTCAAATAATAATTTATTTTGGTCATTTATGATATAGTTCCCCATGAACTACATGATTAATGAAGGCTTCTGAAGAGCTATTGCATATTACATGGAGGAACAAAGTTACAAATTAAGTTTGCATTCTTATAAAATTTTATTGAATTTTAAGATATTCATCTAAATGGATATCATATTGAAAAAAAAAAATTAAATATAACTAAATTACAAGATATAATTTGGAGAAAATAAGTGTTGTGGAAAAGTTATTTTTTCTGATTTGTACTACACTTATATTAGTGCAATGGAAGCACATATTATTGTAAACCAGAAGTTTACATATCATATTAAGTTTGTCGTTGGCAAGACCGGTTGGGTTATCCCGGATTCATTATGATGCAAAAATACTTAAATTTTGATGGATTTGTGTTGAAGAGCCTGTAGATTCTTCAATCAAATAATTTCTTTGTCTTAATTTTTTTTCTTTCAAAGAAGTAGAATTGATGATTTTAGTCTCTCAATATATGTAAATGCGTATGAGGTGGTATTTGCGAATCAATACACCGAAAGTGTGAATCAACTAAATGACATGTATGGTTATTGTCAACTCACAAACCAGAACTTTGTGAGATTATGACAGAGAGTTTATTTTCTGAAATCTTACGAAAGCATTTGATAAGTATCATTTGTCAATTAAAATTGATATTGAACAACTGCTAGCATATGCTCGTAAAAATGGACTTGAAGATCCATTCTTTAGACGTCTAAAGTTAATTGTATGAATAATACTTATGAGAGCATAACTTCTAAATTCTACTTTGGGAAAATGTATTCTTGTATGTTAAGATATTGTTTCGCGTCAAGCCAACAAGTTGTTACATGTAAGCCCTCCCCTTAATTTATAATTTATTTTAGATCAACAACTTATTATTTCTCATCTAAGTAAATTTTTGGATGTGTTGTGTATAGCACAATTGCTCCAATATAATGCACGTAGATAGATCTTGAAAGAATATTGGGAAAATCTATTGAAATGAATCTTCATCTATTATAAATTATATTGAGCCAACTTGTTTACAGCCCAGTAAGCTGATTATCAATTGATGAATTAGTTTTCCCAATATTAGGGGGAGATAATAAGCGGCTGGAAAATGTGAACCTGAAGTTCAAATAAATTATTTGAAAGAAATATTATTGTCTCTTCTTGATCCTCAAGATATAACTCATTTGCAAAGTTAAGAAATTAAAATAGCAGCTGCTAATGCTCCAAACAAAATAGATGTCCCATACGGATAATATAATATTGCAAATGAGCCTCAACCATGCATGAAGCGTGGTAGACCAATCAGTTCCAAGTATAAGAATCCTTGAACAATAAAAGGAGCTAAAAGAAAAGATAACCCAAATGAGGATGTGTAAACTCTAAAAGAGTCGTATGACATAATTGATTTTTAAGTTCCAGAAGAATTGACCAGGTACTTGAAAGTTACGAAAAAGAAAGAGATCTCGATAAATTATGTCATGAATGGAACGAGATGGAACCAAAATGAAAGTCAACGTTGACGATGTTTTTCTATAGCGCTATATGTGATAAGTGATAATAAGGATGATGAATTGAAAATCTATAAAAAGATTATAGATAAAGAAAATATCTATAAATGAAAAGAGACAATTCTAGTGAAATCAAACACGCTTTGCAAAGCTAAACTTTTTGGACTTGTAATTTGCGCACTTGAAGCTGTGAAGTTAATTAGATATATATGACTTTTCGCGCGAAAGAGAATTGCATTGATAAAATACATACATGTAGAGTTTGATATGTTCATCGGAAGTGAGTTGATATTTGTCTAACATTTATGTTTATGAGACATATTCACTTGAAGTGAATTCAAGAACTTTTCTTGCTTGGTTAAGTTTAGTAGCACATGAAAAGCTTAATTTTTATAAAGATGTGTTTCAATATATTTGTATGACTCGTGTGATAGTGATAAGTATATGAAACTCTTTGAAGGAGTTAATTTTTGTGAGATATTGAAGAAATGACATCATATGTCCATTTTAAAGATTTAAAAATGAATTTGTTATAATCAATTTTATGATGAAGGGCATACATATTACTAGACCTCTAGAAGAAATTCTAAAATATTGATTATAGAAAGATTTTAAATTAAAAATGTTTCATGCGCAAAGTTGGTCTGGATTTGCAAATTTATTATTTAAATAAGATTTTGTGCATCAAGAAACTTATATAGAAAATGTATTAAAATAATTTGATATGGACAAATCTAGTTGATTTTATACTAGAATGATTGTGATGTCACTTGATGTTAGTGTAGATAATGTTCTCAAGAAAATGATAAACAACTTGAATTGGTCTCAAAGTACCATATCTTAGTTCAAACGAGGACATTGTGTATTTTGCTAATTATACGTATTGTGGTATTTTGTTTTTGTCACTAATAGTAAATACAGGCATCGGAACAAAGTTAAGCATATGTTTTGTATCTTAAAGAAACAACAGAATCAAGAAAGTGGAGAATGTTCTTTCATTAAGGATGATGATTTTACAAATATAAGAATATTGTGGATTTCTTAAAGGGGTTCTTGTAACAAATCAATATGAAGAAACTTCTCAAGTACTGCGAATTTGAAGAAGACTATGAAGATAAATCAGATCTTTCAACAAAACCGTTGCAAGTAAAAACTTTGGAGCAACTAGAACAAATATTATTTGACTTTCTTCGTCTCATATATGATTGTCTTTACGAGGGGGAGACATAAATGTGTTATGCACTCTTTTTCCCTTAACCATGGTTTTATCCCATTGGGTTTTCCTGGTAAGGTTTTAACGAGGCAGATTATCACACTCAAAAGGATATTGTACTCTTTTTCCTTCACTGGAATTTTTTCCCACATGATTTTATTTTAGTAAGGTTTTAATGAGGCGTATCCTCAATGGACATCCAATGGGGAGTGTTATAAATATTAATAGGGGATGTTCAAATAGCAAATGTGTTAGTGGGCCATACTGCTAGGTTATTGAGCTTAGTTCATAAGCTACTCTATTTCCCTATAAATAGAGCTCATTTGTAACATTGAGATACACATTGGTGGATAAAAATATTTCTCCATATTCTCTCTTCTTCTCCTTCTCTTTATTATTGTCTCTATTTACTTATTTTCATAACAATAACGACAATAAAGAAAATTTTATGATGGTTATTTTTTGACCAAAAATCACCTCCTCTGCATCTTTTTCCCCTTTTCTTTCAATTTAAATAAGTGATTTTCACATATATCAAGTTTTTTCTTTTGTGTTTTTTTTTGTGATTTCATTGTCTAAGTGCGACATTGTGTTGTTCGTTGTCTTGTGCGGTGTTTGATTTCGCGTCTTGTCGCGGTGTTCGTTTAGTTCCTATTGAAAGATCGGCATCAGTCAATTACAAATTCAACCAATGATTTGAGTGTCAACGTTACAAACCCGGAAACATGGGTATTTCGGTGACTTGAATTTTATCATATTCTCTATATGTATTTTGCCGTTGTATGCTATTAACTTGGGTGTTGTGAGTTTGTTCGTAGATTCATCCTTTACGTTTTTAGCGATGTTTGTATCTGATGTACTCTATCGATTTGAATGAATGAATATCGTTTTGTTTTTGTAAAAAAAAAGAAACGTTTTTTTTTGCCGAAATCGGACTCAAAACCGAGTTAACATGTTTATCTTGTTGTTGGGGGTAGAGGCTGCAATAGTTGATTAATGAAAAAGATGATGGATAATGTATGTAAAACTAAAGTGTGTGTTTTCATACTTACCGTTGAGTTCGATTTGCCCTCACCAATAAGCATATTGGGTGATAGAGAATCCTTTCAAGATACTTTTGATTTCATTAATGTGATTTGCACAAGCAAACCAAGCGCCCGAACTTCCTTCTCTAGCACCTGACGGCTGACGCTATGTTTTGATTATTTCGTTGTGATTAAACATCATGTAATTTGTTAAAATCACTTACAGTAAACTCGGTAAATCGGTTAAAATCATCTGAGTTTACACTAATAGGCTAAGTTTACCTTTTAAAAATGCACACATTTTAAACTTCATACAATACCTTTTAAAGTGTTTTTTTTAGAGGTAAAAAATTGATTTTGTTCCTTAAAAAAGTTACAACAAACGATTTCATAAGGTCTATTTATTACATATCATAATACATGTGATTTTGACATTCAATAATTTAAAAATTATTTACTTTAGTGATTTTATAGAAAAAACAGAATGTATTTTTTTTGCTTGTTTATCGTAATAAAAATAATTTTTTAAAGTTTGTTTGGTTACAATTAAAAAGATTTTTATTACAAAAAGACACAAGAGTAAAAAAATGTCGAGGCGTCAAATGATTAGATTATGACATATGTGTGTTTTTGTTGACTTTTAAGTTTCATAATTCCTTAAAAAAAAAATTAAGTTTCGTAATTATATTATAGATTATCAATTTTTATTGGAGATTGTTTTTCATTCTAAATATTTAAAAGTGGAAAATGAGTTATTATGGGAAATTTATTTTGGAAAGTGAGTTATTATATGAAAATTTATTATGATCGGAGTAAGTTTGTTTAATTTGACTGAGTTTATTTAAGTTTGTTTTAATTGGAGTAGTTTTTAAAGAGAGAAATAATAGGGAGATGTTGAAACAAAAGAAGAAAAAAAAAGATATACTCCCCCGTCCTATAATATAAGCACAAAAATTCATTTTCTTTGTCCCAAAATATAAGTAAAAAAGATAAATTTTTATCCTATTTAATCTTGTTTTTTTAAAAAAAAATCTCTTTTTCAAGAAAAACTTTTGTTTATTCTCATAAAATTAATACAAATTACATTCAATTTTCTCTTTTTTTCATTTTTTCATAAACAATAGCCAATGAAAATTGTTTTTACGTCTTTCTATGAAACTTTTTCCAAAGAAAACACAAAAAATTATACTCCAAATTCTTATGTTTTAGTTTTGTTAATAAGTGTGATCTTTTTTTCTTATAATTTGGGACGGAGGGAGTAATTTTAACGACCTATCAAATGATTAAAATGGGGTAATAAATAAAGTTTTGGAAGTCATTAAATTTTATAATTAGAGAAAAATTTATCTTAAAATAAATACAAATATTAAACAAATTTACTTTACTAAGTTTAAAGCAAAGTACACCTATAGAAAACCCGACCCATTTGGACCGAACACATATAGAAAACCGCAAAAGCGCGGTTCATTAATTGCATATCTCTTTCTCGTTCTCTGTATTTCTTCCCAAGTTGTAAGCTACGAAGAAGAAACAGTGCTGTCTTTGTTGCTGAAACCAAAAATCCATCGTCAAAATGGGTATGAAATTTTTGAACAAGAAGGGTTGGCACACGGGAAGTCTTCGGAACATTGAAAATGTTTGGAAAGCCGAACAAAAACATAGCGCCGAAGAGAAAAAACTCGATGAACTTCGTAAACAGATTCAAGAAGAACGTGAACGTAGCGAGTTTCGTCTTCTTCAGGAAAAAGCTGGCCTCGTTCCGTAATTACTCTTTCCCCAATTCAATTCTCAATTTTGATTAATTTTTATTGGAAAATTCCCAAATTGATTTTTAGGGTTAGGGTTTTTCACTTGAAATCATGAATATTTTACTGACTTTGATTTTATTTGATTTGATTGCAGTCACCAGGAGAGGTTGGAGTTTTTATACGATTCGGGATTATCCGTTGGTAAAACATCTGAAGGTTTCAAGGCACTTGAAGCTTTGCCTAAATCCGATCCAACCGATGCACCTTCCGCTTCTGCTTCTAAGGTAACTTGTTTATCTGATCTTACCCATGATTTTTTTCTTCTTCTGTTTTTTTAGTTAAAGTTTGTTTTTTCTTTTTTATTGTTATTGATTGAATTTGAATTTAGGGTTGTTTTGTTACTTGTGAATTGATTTATGGTTTGTGGTTTAGCAGGAGGCAAGTGTTCCTGGAGCTTTATTTGAGGAGAAGCCTCAATCTGCTAATGATTCTTGGAGGAAACTTCATTCTGATCCCTTGCTTATGATTCGCCAACGCGAGCAGGAAGCGCTTGCGAAGATTAAAAACAATCCTGTCAAGATGGCCATGATCAGAAAATCGGTAAGCCTTTTTTTCTTTTGGATTTGTAAATATTAGCATTCTTTATAGTTGTGCATTTTTGCTTGGTTACTATTGTATTTCAGTTCATAGTTTAGCTTTGGTTGATTGGGTATTGGGTTTGCCTTATGCATGGTCTTGACTGCGGTTTGAATGCTTGATCATAATCAATAGTATTTTTTACCTGCCTTCTCTAATTTTTTCGCATTTATAACACAACACTATGAGGAAATGAGATACGAAGAGTTCAAGGGTTTATGAGATTATATTAGTTGGACATTTGTTCTGTCAGTTTTTGATCGAGAGTGAGAGAATTGCAAGGCATGAATTACTATTCTTTAATTAACTTATCTAGACTCCTTGTGTAGATAGATACTGTTTAACTTGGGCGCACAGAAAACTTGATATTCCTTTGTTGATCTTTGTTGGTTTAGGTAATTGACTAATTATTACTCTTGATGACTAAACTCAAACCAGTACGCTTGGTTACTATTGAATTTCGGTTCGTAGTTTAGCTTTGGTTGATTGAATATTGGGTCAGCCTTATGCCAGGTCTTGAATGCAGTTTGAATGTTTGATAATAATCAATAGCATCTTTTTACCCACTTTCTCTAATTTTCTCTCATTTATAATACAATACTTGTGAGGAAATGAGATACAAAGAGTTCAAAGTTTTATGAAATTATATCACATGGACATTTGTTCTGTCAGTTTTCGATAGAGCTAGATCTTTAATTAACTTAACTAGACTACTCGTGTAGATAGATACTGTTTAACTTGGGCGCTCAGAAAACTCAATATTCCTTTGTTGATCTTTGTTGGTTTATGTAATTGACTAGTTTTTACACTTGACTAAAGTCAAACCAGCACACTCGTGTGTGTGAACCAGATTTCTTAATTTGGGTAAGAGGAATTACAGGGGTCGTATTTTAACTTTGACGTCACACTTGTAAATTGTTAGAACTTGCTGGTGTAGGTACCTTTTGCTCTTATTTGCTGGGGATGTAATATTGGATTGTGGAACGAATTGAAGAAACTGTTCTGACCAACCAAAACCTTGTAACTAAGGAATTTCCAATACACTCTGCTGCCATAAGCCTTCTGATTTGATTTTATTTTCCATCTAGTTGCATGGGAGCCTTGTTATTGGACATCAGCTATGTTTAAGTTAGACCATAACATTGTGGGAATTTCCCAAAACATTCTGATCTATGAAACATGGACTTCGACACGGACACGTCGATACTGCTAATGTAAAAAATATAGGACACTGACACCGTTACATATATGTTAATTTATTTTAAGACGGTCTAAAATGAAAATTAAAATACATATATAAACATTTAACTTGAGCAATTTATGTCATTAGAAAAAGTTCTACAACAAGATATCATAGTATTTAACTTTTATTTATTCATCTACTATAAAAAAAGCTAAAAATGATATAATCAACTATAATGTCTATAACTCTTAATTGATCAACATTTCTCAAAACATATGTAACTCTTGTATCTATGGTGTGCGGAAGCAAGAGAGAAAAAAAAGAAGTTTTAGATATTTGTCTTGTCCAACACGGCTCGTATGAGTGTCGAAGTAAAGAAAAAATCAATTATTTAGGACACCGGTTCGACACGTATCGTACGAGTGTCATAGAAGTGTCGGACACCGACGCGTGTCGGACACCGCGACACGCCTAGTCCTATGGGTGTCTGTGCTTCATAGATTCTGATTTGATTTTAAACACCATTCTGCTGCTATAAATATATTTCTCAACACTCACGATTTCTGTGATATCTCCTAACCTCCTCGTTTACTTCAACTTCTGTTTAGGACCATCCATGCCGTGCAGCCCCATGTCCATTACGGCCTCCTAAGGAGTGGTCATGCTATTTGTGGCTACTATTCTTATTCATGCTGAATTATATAGTGTATAACTATGAAATTATGTTGCTTAGAAATACTCCTGTGTTGGGCTTTTATTTGTAATTCACTGCTTGCATTTTAAAAAACTTTAAATTGCATTTACTAATCAGGATGACAAAAACAACTGTTTTGGTTTACTTTCACCAAGATGCCGTGTTTGATGTTGTTTCTAATATCTTTGTTAACAATGTCAGGTTGAAGGTAAGGAACACAAGAAGAAAGATCACAGGAAGAAGGAAAAAAAGAAGCATCGATCCAGTAAATCAAAGCATAAAACACAGTCTGATTCAGAAGATGACATTGCTGAAAGGAGAAAAAGAAGGACCAGTGATGAAGACCTTGACAAGAAGCGTCACAAGGCTCAATCAGATTCCGAAGACGGCATTACCGAAAGGAGAAAAAGAAGGACGAGTGATGAAGACCTTGACAAGAAGCGTCGCAAGGCTCGATTAGATTCTGAAGATGACATTGCAGAAATGAGAAAAAATAGGATCAGTGATGAAGACCTCGACAAGAAGCGTCGCAAGGCTCAATCAGATTCCGAAGATGACATTGCTGAAAGGAGAAAAAGAAGGACCATTGATGAAGACCTTGACAAGAAGCGTCACAAGGCTCGATCAGATTCAGAGAATGAATCAAGTGAAGGAGAAAGGAAGAGAAGGAAAAATCACTATGAAGATGGAAAATACAAAGAAAGATCTCCCAGTCACCACCGGAGTCAAAGCAAAGTCAAAGACTATAGAGAAGATGCTGATAACAGAAGGAAGAATCAATATGAAGACAAAAAATACAGAGAAAGATCACCCAGTCATCACCAGAGTCAAAGCAAAGGAAAAGACTATAAAGAAGATTTTGATGACAGAAATGATAATAAGCCAAAGTCAGGAAGATATGCTCCAGAAGGTCAGTCCAATTTTGATGTCTCTAAAAGGGGGAACGGTAGCTTTCGAGAACCAAGCTCTACTAGATCTTCTGCTAATTCACTCGGACGTGAATCACACTATAAGCGGAGAAATGTGGCTCCTAAGCTTTCAGAAGAAGAGAGGGCTGCTAAACTTAGGCAGATGCAACTTGCTGCTGAGTTACATGAAGGGGAGAGATGGAAACGTATAAAGAAAGCTGAGGAGACTGATGCACAGGAAGCAATCCAGAACACTAGTTCTTGTGGGAAGAATTTCTTGGATACTGCTCAAAAAAGTATATATGGTGCTGCAGAAGGCGGGAGCTCGTCAATAGCCGAGAGTGTCCGACGGCGGACCCATTATTCTCAAGGCAGATCTGGAGGTGAAGGCAATGCATTTAGGCGGTAAATGCTGCCTGTGGTGTTTCTATCACTTAATTTCAGTTATTTCAGTTGTCTCTTGACCCTTCTTACAGTGTTTTCCTGGCCTTGTACCAACATAAGATTCATACTATGTATCAATCAAATATTGGAATGAATCCTCTCCGTTCACATTATCTCAATTTCTTCCATTACAACAGTTTTGATAATATGAACATGACAGTGTAAAATATGTATGATATATTATATTAAGGATTCATAGTTTTATCCTTCATGATTTGAAATTTTCAATATTCGTTGTGATTTTGAAGTATTCATGTTTCATCTGACATAATTTTTGGGTACACTACCAATCTTCCATACTGTATTTGTTTTTGTATTATATTACTGTATTTTGAAGTAATTAATGAATGTATCTAGTTGGTTCTGACAGTCATATATTTGTCTCAGATTAAATCATGCATGTGTTATAAATTAATTTAGATTGTGAAATTGTGAATGACTCATCAAATGTATTATAGTTTGTTGGACTGTCGGTATCTAAACACTAGTATTTCTAAAACTAATACATGCAACAAACTCCGACTTTTGAAAGCGGATGCCTTTATTGAATTATATGTGTTCATAGATACAAAACTCAACCCTAAACTTTACGTCAATATGAAACTCCGTTTGATTAAAAAATTTCTACGACCATATTTGGAACTATGTTTGATTTTAAGTAAACTTTGTTTTTTTAACTATGTTTGATTTTGAATGTACACAAACAAAAGTGACCAACTCAAATACACTGAATGAAATTGCGCCAAGTATTTTTTTTTTTTTTTTGGTTAAACTGTGTTGTTATTTGTTTCTCAAGTAGTTAAGGGAAGATGACAGTAAAAAAACTCAGTTTTCAAAACACATACTATTAATTCCAAGTGTCAGTGTACTCTCTTTTACAGTAAGACATCATTTAGTACATTAAATAAGTTGTGATTTGGTGGAATTACCCACTCTACTTGCATATTTTACTCTTTCTGACTCTACTTGAATAAAATCGATAGTACAAATGTTTAGATAGATTACCAGTTCTTCCCCAATAAAGATTAAAAACCTTTACTTTACCCATCTGTTTTTGGATGATATATTTTGGTGATTCTTTTTAATAAAAGCATTAATAAAATGTGACACTGGAACTAACAGGCTGGAAATATATCTGATCTTATGCCCAGAAGGGATAGCAGGGAAAAAGATGAGGTTGCTGCTTTACAATCAAAGGAAGCACTATTGTGCTTAATCTAGCTACTGATAGCTATGCAAAGCTTCTTAATTGATTAATAGTATATGATAGTGCACATTACAGTTACATGTCTTTGTCATCTGTTTTCTGAGATGAACACCAAAGCCAATTTCATCACTCAACTCATACCCATGTGAATAAGTAATTGTGATTAGACTTGTTAAAGGTACTTCCTGCAAAAATATTTATCACTTTACAATATCAATAAATTAAATACTTAATTTCAATAGTACTATGGTTTAGTGGTATCTCAGCTTACTAATATGCATGAAAGTCATTCTCCCCAACTCTTACTACAAAAAGATTAATTTTTTCTTAAAAGTTAGTATAATTAATCTTTTATTAAATGCATGCATCACATGACAAATAATATTAGATGGAAAAGAGTATTAACTAATATCACTGGTGCTGCACTTGATTTTGTTCAGGTATGATGCATTTACGTTACATAAGGCAAATTATATGAACTATTTTGATATGTGGGTTCACCATGGACTCATACTTGAAAATAGTTTGAAATTCCAAAGACAACAAAAGTCGCCTTTCAAAAGTAGAACTGCACAATTCTTCTCGTTCTTGTTGCTGAGATGGTGACTTGATCGGAGCAAGTTTGACAAAAAAAACGAATATGTGCATTTTAAACACTAACTCATTCATTGTTTTTGTCGAACTGACATCGATCAGGTCACCATCTTATCATTAGGAACGAGAAGGTTCTTGAACTTTTGCTTCTAAAAGTGTCATCAATCATTGTTAGAGTTTTAAGTAATTTTCGAGTACTGATCGGCAGTGGACCACCTACCACAGAACTTGCCGTGACATAATTCTCATGCCAACAAGTACATATTATGATACAGTAATGTAGCAGAATAAGTTTGTCACATTTATGGCTAGTTCATTCGTTTCCTTATTCACCAATGTGCCAGAAAAGCACAACAGCTGCTCAAAGGTGACTGTTAAATTAATATTTGGCAAGTGTAGTCACTCTTCCCTTTGCCCTTTTTATTCACCTTTGTGTGGTTGGATTATGTGATTAATGATGCTATTATTGCCAAAGGATGTGTAGGTTTGAGTATTAAAAATGTTGTTGTAACAACCATAGTCTATTCAAGGTAGATTATACAAGAGGGTCACAAATCACAATGGACCATTCAGCTAACTACCCTATCACAATTCGTGTGTTATGTAAGCTTCTTGGGTCAGTTGAGGATGAAATAGGTTCAAGGGTATTTAAAGCATTCGCTACCAAATGAAGCAAATGAAGGGAACTCATTTGACATTTGGCCCCATACTAAACTAATCCCTCCATCACAAAGTAAATGAACTAATTGACCAATTCGCACTAATTAAGAAAAATCTATAACGAAATAGAGGAGAGGACTTATACTAAAATACCCTTATCATACATTGGTGTATTACTTAGAGCGTACAATTGGCAAAAAATAATTAATGTTGAACATAAATTTCAAATGGGTCAGTCATTTTGGGAATATTTTTTTTTTTGCAAATAAGTCAGTTATACTGGGATAGAGTGAGTATTTTTTTTATACACATTTTTAATAGTTTCAGTAGTAAGAGTTTGTTCTTGTAACCTTAAGGGACAAAGTTCAAATCCCTTCGGAAACATTTATAAAATGATCATTAGTGTCACTTTATTGACAATGATTTCATCCTTACCTAATTTTTGCAAATTTGAATAGTGTCGGTTTGTTTACAAGTAGAGCTACCATATATCTGCTAAGAGTAAGAAACTAACCACTGACCAATCTGCAGACTTGTCCAAGCAGTGTACAAGATGAGTCTCTTTTGGTTTCTATTTTTCTCTGCACATCTTGCAATAGCATCTTCTCTTAAAGGTATGTATATCAAAAACTTGCTAGCTGATTCTTAATATAAGAAAGCAGAAGCTTCCTCTTAATCAACTCAATATACCTATGTACTTCCGTAGCAGTTTTTAATTTTCTTTAATTCACAAGAACATCATCACCTACCAAGTGTAATACCTAATTAAATAAACCAATTTTTTGAGATTCATTTTCAATATAAGAATGGTTAAATTCTGAATTTTGCTCAACCAATTTTATATACTAAACTTGTAAACAGTTCATTCTGCAGATAGTGGATTAAAGCACAAGCAACCTGACATGCAGCTCAAATTGTATCATATGACAAGTCTCAAATCTTCTCCAAATTCCACATCATTATTATTTGCTTACATGTTTGCGAAAGACGAAGAACGCGTCAAGTATTTTCAATCGAGATTAGCCAATAAATCTGATGCTAATGCCTCTTCCAAGAAGGTAGGTCCAAAACTTGCCAGCATACCATTGAAATCAGGTTTATCAATGGGTTCAGGCAATTACTATGTGAAAATGGGACTTGGTAGCCCTACAAAGTACTATACCATGATTGTAGACACTGGTAGTTCCTTTTCCTGGCTCCAATGTCAACCTTGTACTATATACTGTCATATACAAGAAGATCCAGTTTTCAACCCTTCCTCATCAAAGACCTATAAAACCATACCATGTTCATCCTCTCAATGTTCCTCTCTCAAATCTGCCACACTCAATGAACCAACTTGTTCAAAACAATCTAATGCTTGTGTCTACAAAGCAAGCTATGGTGATTCGTCTTTCTCACTTGGTTACTTGAGTCAAGATGTATTAACCTTAACACCATCACAGACACTATCAAGTTTTGTATATGGATGTGGACAGGATAATCAAGGTTTGTTTGGAAGGACAGACGGTATAATCGGTCTAGCCAACAATGAACTCTCGATGCTTTCACAATTGTCTGGAAAATATGGAAACGCCTTTTCCTATTGTCTTCCTACATCATTTTCTACACCAAACTCTCCCAAGGAAGGTTTCTTATCCATTGGAGCCTCATCATTGACACTGTCTTCATCGTACAAGTTCACTCCTTTGCTTAAGAATCCAAACAATCCTAGCTTATATTTTATAGATTTGGAATCAATCACCGTGGCAGGAAGACCTTTAGGAGTTGCAGCATCAAGTTATAAGGTTCCTACTATCATTGATTCTGGAACAGTTATCACAAGGTTACCTACGCCTGTTTATACAGCACTGAAAAATGCTTATGTGACGATCTTGTCCAAGAAGTATCAACAGGCACCAGGAATTTCTCTATTGGATACTTGTTTTAAGGGTAGTCTTGCAGGAATTTCAGAAGTAGCGCCGGACATTCGGATAATTTTTAAAGGGGGTGCTGACTTACAACTTAAGGGTCACAATAGCCTTGTAGAACTTGAGATGGGAATTACTTGTTTGGCAATGGCTGGTTCTTCTTTGAGTAATTCCATTGCCATTATTGGGAATTATCAACAACAAACAGTTAAGGTGGCTTATGATGTTGCCAATTCCAGGGTTGGCTTTGCACCTGGTGGCTGCCAGTGATCACTGACCAAATCAGTTTCAATTCACAAAGCTATGTGACAATTTATTAAATATGCTGCTTGCAAATATTTATGTTATACAATAAATGTGTATGTGTTGTATCTATAATGTGTAAACAAGAAAATGATAATTCAATACTTAAATAAAACCTGCAGTTAGTATAGATTGTTAAGGGGAATTTTTACTTTGAAAGTTGATATTTGTATAGTGGCATGTATATATAGCTAGCTACAAAATTATGGAATGTTTTACCAGTAAGATAACCATTGTCTAGGTAGCATTGATCATGTCTTAATCCTATAATTTGGCAAATGGTTTTGTCTTGTGAACCACTGGTCTTATTATCATGTTCTGCTGCTACTTTGTTTAATTGCAGCTGTTTTCAGCTCTCTTTTTTTAACATGCTTAAACCGTAATGTGATATCAAATACACCATGATGTTTCAATGAATTTTATATTTATATGTGGTAACTCGTGTCATGCACGAGTTATATGACAGATTTCTTATGAATATTTTCATAGAATATTTTATCTTAAATAAGGATAATAAACTAACAAAACAATAACGATGTAGAAATCTCTCGCGTTAAACTAAAAATTATATTTATTCAAAAAAAAAACTAAATTTTATATTTTATTTTAGAAAGATTCCTATATTTGGGGCCAACAATACCTTAAACTATATTACTTCCGGGATCCCCTAGAGTAAATATGTGGGAAGAAAAAGTTCTAAAACATCAATAAAATGGACAACTTTTTTATGTGTGCATAAGTTAAGAAACCAAAGAAAGAAATTTTATCTAAATGACATTTTTAAAAATTTTAAAGATTAAATACATAACTTATAAGGTAAAGTTTCTTTGATTCTTTAACATGTTTCTTTGGAGCATTTGTTAGTATTTATTTTCTAATAAAAAATGAATGGGGTCAGTATCATGTTTGATGTCTTGAAATTGTGTCTTCACAGCCTAACAAAACAACTGCGGCATATCATTATCAACATAAAAGTCAATAGTATAATTATTCATTCTTAATTCATGTATGAACTGGAACCAGTTTCCTTGAGCCTTCAAGGGCTCCATCTATCTAAGGCCTAAGGGACCATCCACTGCTGTCCAATTCATTTTTTCTTATCAATGATGTAATACATTATGGTGGCCACTACTCAACGTGGCAGATTACAAAGGTTACAGTACCATTGTTTAATGCAGACTTTAGATACTTAACTTTTAATTTCAAACTTTAAAATTTTAATCAATAGTTTGCTCAAAAAAAAAAAAATTTAATCAACAGTGGGACCGACCCATGCCTCTTATAGCCTCCTTGGTCCTTATGCTGACCACCTCCAAAGTCTAAACTTTGAATTAATTTTTTCTTTAATAGAGTTTATTATACATATACATTGCACATCAACCACTTGTGCTAGTCTTGATGGTAAATTTTTTTGATATGTATGAAGATATACTTTTAGAATTTCTGACATAATCGAACTTTTATATACTCAAAATTCTAGTAATAAAAATCTCTGTCTCATTTAAAAATGAGAATATTTCCACTCTTATAACACAAGCATATTGTTTATTTATTTATTTATCATGATCCTCCACCTGGCCAATTGATGTTAGCAGAAAAGTTGGTGCATAGGATTAAGTATAATTCAATCCATAGCCTTTTTTATATGGACGAAATATTTATTTGCACAAAACCCGGATTAGAATTGAGATTGTTTATTATGCCGTTTACATTGAGCATTGTGTAATTAACATAAACAAATTTATAAATTATATACATAGAAAAGGCAGAAACAGATGTCACCAAAATCATTTTGTAGTCCTAAACTAAAGAAGGTCAAAACCAATTCTCCTCATTGGTGTATGTCATTCCAATTTTACAAACCACTCCAAGATTTCAAAATCAAACAACTCCACTTGTTTAGTCTAAATCAGAAAACATAGTTCCAACACAATATATTATTTAGTCTGAAAACTTCAGGGCATGTTCATCATTGACCCTAGTTACATGAGTTACTAAATTATACTATATCATCAGGTAATAAATAAGGGTCTTTGTCTTAAAAGTGCCATGCTATATTTTGCTCTCATCTTATAGTTTCTTGTTTCATTTTCATACCATGAAGCTTGTATCGCCATAAGTCAAAGGCCATAAGCATCCTGCTTTATGGTATTCAATGAATCATTAAACCCTCTTTTGATCATAGTTCTGTATCTTTTGCAGGTGTGGAGACTTGAGGTTTGGCATCAACTACTGGTATAATTTCAAGTTAGAATCAATTCTCCAAAACCAATGTTACCTACTTTGTAAGTATCTGTGGAACCTGTTAATTTCGAAGGGATTTGTTTCCAATTTGTGAATCCTATTGTAATATGTAAGTATCCTATGTCTTATTAATGATTATTGCAGGCCTTGTTTTTGTTTATGTTTCCTTTCAACCATGTGATCAGGTGAAGTGTTCTTTAAATACTTACCATGGGGTGCATTTCTTCAAAACTTATTATAGCCAGATCAATCAGTTACCATGAAGAGAGAAATCAAAGATCAATGAGAAAAGCTAATGGTATTCCATTGTTGGAAGATCTAATCATCTCCACTAGTGACCAATACCTTGCTCTTGTCTGCACATCAAACAAAAAATCCAACAAACTGCATTCTAAGAGCTTAAGTTCCAACACCACTTCAAAACTGGCTATTGAACCTGAAAGTTCTGAAGTTATTGATGAAAAGTTGGAACCATCAACAACATTAAGTGAAATACAAGGAGGGGAACAGTTTGAGAATGATCACAAGAACAGGTCCAAAAGTTGGCATTTTCCTGAGCATATTGTTGACTCTCTTAGTGAGGAGAATTTATCTGGTTTTGAAGATAAAGATGAGTTGAGATCTAAGAGTGATTTAGGTAATAGGAGTTTTCACACAGTTGAGGAATATGATGATATTGTTAATAGAATTTGGTTGAATAAGTCACAAATTGATCAACAAAGTGAGTTGAATAATGAAGATGAAGATGATGTCTCAGTAATCAAAATGGACCTTCAGGTATCTGAATTACATTTTATTTTTAGTTTATTTTTTAAATTGGAAATAGGAGAAATTATTATTTATTAAAGTGACACAATGAGTATAACCGTGTTTATGGTTGGTTCCGAGGGAATTTGAACGTCATCCCTTGAAGTTAACAAGGTAAAGCTGTTATTTATCACTGAGCTGACAATTCATGGACAGGTAGTTGAGTCTGGTTGTCTTCGAGGGGTTTTAAACTACGTCCCTTAAGATTATAAGTTCAAACTTTTATCATTGAGCCGATGCATGTACAAGTGTCTGAATTTACATCTAATATAACTAATCATATTCAGGATACGGATTCTTCCATCAAGAAAACGCAACCAGTAGGCTTAAACAAGAATGAGGAAAGGGTTCCAAGTCATAAAACAAGAATGCTTGAGAAGGGAAATAAGAGAAAGGCTGTAGCAAATAGACTAGAATCCCTTAGAGTTCCACCAAATGTTGAATCTCCAGCCATTGCTAGTCTTACAGAATGGCTTCCTGCAGATGGAATATACTCTCCTGGATCTTACGTCACACCAAAATTTGGAAGCTATTCTTCAATGAACATTAGGAATGCAAATGAATCTTGTGAGGATTCTATATTTAGCCCGGAGTTGGTATCTGCCTTTGAACAGTGTATGCAAAAGCTTGAAGCAGATGAAGAAAATATTCTGAAACAAATTCTAGAGAATGTGGAAGAAGAAATTGATGAAGGAATGCAGAACTAAGAGTACTCTACCATGCATAAAAGGTTAAACTCATACTTTTTTGGTGATTTTGTTAGCAACAGAGGAATGTTAGAGAAAATTTATTTCATATCTTCAGTGTTTGTATGTGAATTTGCAGTGCACATTTTCCTTTTAGGTGGGTTTTTCTTTTTGTTTGGAATTGATTGAATAAAAAAAATTGATTATTCTGAATATATGATACATTTTAGGGTTAAATATGTTTTTGGTGCCTATAAATATGTTAATTTTTCATTTTAGTCCCTCTAAAAAATTTCTTCAACTTTTAGTTCCCCAAAAGTTTTTCATCTTCACTTTTGGCCTGTCCCTACTTTAAAGTAAACTCATATGTAGAATTCATATCTTTGAATAAAAAAATTTAGAAAAATTTAGAATATTATAAGAATCTCAACAAAAATTAGAATATTTCAACGAAAAATGAATTAAATATAAATTTTTATATTTTTGGCGGTTAAAAATTCTTGTTTAATTGATTTTTGTTAAAAAATTCAAATATTTTTTGGAGAAATTTTACAATATTCTACACATTTCTGCACAATTTCATTAAAAAAAAAATACAAAAGTTAACTCAAAAATAGGGACCAAAAGTAATGATTCAAAATTTTATAAAGATTAAAAGTTGAAAGAAAAATTTAAGGAGATTAAAACAAAAAGTTGATATATTTATATGGATAAAAAACATATTTAACCCTATATTTTATATATTTAACCCAACATATTTAATCCTAACTAAACTAACAAATCTTGACTAACTTACAACTAGTGGCGGTGAAATTTTAGTTCATGCTCATTTGACTTGTTTGGGTACATGATAAGTGTTAAGAACACTTTTACTAACTCACTAAGAGTCACTCTGTCGTAAATCTTACGTTTTATAAATTGATCTCATATAAAGTAGTGGAGTCTACGTTAATTTCATCTGATAATAGAGTAAGTGTTATAAAAGAGTGTTGTTAGGTCCATTTGCCTTGATCACATGTTTGTAATTTGTACTCCATCATATATCATAACAATAATATTGACAAAAAAGAAAAAAATTATAATAAAGAATAGATGTAAATGAAGAGGCAAATTCTATGGTCCACCCAATATATTTGAATGTACCAGTACACTCACTCTTTCAATTAATAGTTAATGAATTGTTTTTTTGAAAAAAAATATTTTTTTTTATCATGTATAATTATAATAACTAAATCTTATTCATCAAAAAGTGTCGATGAAATAAAATTATTATTTTTTTAATTTTTATCAAATCATAATTGAGAACATTGATTATTTTTGACGGTAATATGTAAAAAAATTACTATGATTCTTATAAATAATGAAATGATGTTCTATAAAATATAAATATTAACAAATAGTTATATATTACATAAAAAATGATCGTTAATTTATAAAATCATAAAGCAAGTGTACCGGTACACCTCAAGTGTAAGGTAGAAGTTCCAAGAATATAACAAATAAATAAATAAATAAATAAAGGTGGCATTTGGTTTGTAGTAAGAAAGGAAGGAAGAAATGAAAAACCCTAAACCCTAACATAACCTTCCTTCTCCTTCCTTACGATATGGCGGCTGAACTTCCGCCGGATATTCTCTCCGAAATCTTGTCCCGCTTACCGGTGAAATCACTTCTCCGATTTCGATCAACCTCAAAATCACTCAAATCCTTAATCGATTCTCACAAATTCATCAACCTTCACCTCCAAAATTCCAACAATCGATCCTTAATCCTTCAACGCAAATTCGATCTCTACCAACTCCAAATCGATGATGATGATGATGATTTCTCTAAATCGAGGATTCCACTCAACCATCCTTTCACGGGTAACACCACCAACATCGACCCTTTCGATATTAACAACACCATGACTCGTATCGGTTCATGTAACGGCCTCCTCGCCATCTCCAACGGCAAATTCGCTTTCATTAACCCTTATGACGCCAATGAAATCACAATCTGGAACCCTAACACCCGTAAACATAGGATTATTCCTTTTCTCCCTCTTCCTATTCCTATTCTTAACCCCACAATCAGAAGCTCCTTATGCGTTCACGGATTCGGTTTTGATTCATTATCCGCCGATTACAAACTCCTCAGAATCTCTTACTTAATCGACCACCAAACCACTTTTTATGATCCACATGTCAGACTCTTCAGCTCCAATACTAACTCGTGGAAGATAATTCCTACTATGCCGTACGTTCTTCAGTATTATCACACCATGGGGGTTTTTGTTGACAATTCTAGTTCTATTCACTGGGTTGCGATGAGGAAAATTCAATCATTTCAATCTGATTTAATTCTCGCGTTTAACCTAACACTTGAGACTTTCAATGAGGCTCCTCTTCCTCATGAACTTGGTGAAGAAGTTAATGGTAACAAATTTGAAATTCGTGTTGCTGTTTTAGGAGGGTGTCTTTGTATGACTGTGGATTATAAAACTACTAAAGTTGATATTTGGGTGATGAAAGAATATGGTTCTAGAGATAGTTGGTGTAAACTTTTTACTTTGGTGAAATCAAGTTTGGATTTACCTTTGGAATCTTTGAGACCCTTATGTTATTCTAGTGATGGAAGTAAGGTTCTGCTGGAAGGAGATCATGTTTTGTTGGAGGTACAACATTGGAAGCTGTTTTGGTATGATTTGAAGAGTGAACAAATTAGTTATGTTGAAGGAATGTCTAATTTGGATGATGCTATGGTTTGTGTTGGTAGTCTTGTACCACCTCCCTTACCTGTTGATAATGGTACGAAGAAGGAGAATCATACAAGCAAGAGAAGGTACTTATTGTTTTAACTGAGTTTTTGTTGTGTATAAGTTATATCAGTTCAATGGATCCATCATATTATATATGCAGTTAAACTCTCTGTTAAAGGTCAAATTGAATTCTTATCATAGGATAAAGGATTTTCTAATTACTTTGAAGTCTTTACCTTTGTTTATGTTTATGTATTTGACAATGTGTATATGCTTGATTTCAAAAGAAACAAAAAATTGACTACAGTGTATGCTGTGTGTTAGTTTAAGAGTTGAGCTTTTGACTAGCTAAAGAATTTGCTTAACGAAAGAATTTTGGTATGAATTGTTATTCTTTTTCATTTATTGTTTCAGATCTTCACTCCCAAAAAAATATTTCTGAATGTTGAGACTATTCCAACCTGCCATGGTTTGAAATCTGTGTATGTAAAGAGAAGAAAGTTGTTGTTTAGAAATTGGCCTACCATGAAATTACTCCAAATTTATGCATAGTTCCTTTCAAAAGCATGGTTTTTATCATCTATTCTTTTGTGATGTTTTTGAACTTACTTTGATGAGATTCATTTTTTCCACAGGGACGACTTTTTGTCCCGAGGATTTAAATTGAGACTGTAAGGGATGGAAGGAAGAACATGTGAAGTGCAGCTAAAACAGGATGCTCCACTTGTTTCTTGCGATGGAATTAGTCACCTAGGTTTGTAGGAAAGGTTGAATTGATAACATTGGATTTATCCCTCTTTTTTTTTTTGTGTTGAAGATCACAGTTATCCCTCTTGTGTAAAACTGTTACATCACTATTTGCAGTGGAGCTGATAAAAGTTATTTTGGCATAGGCATGTGAAGCATGAGAATCATATCACCATCAATGTAGATGTCAATATTGAAAATGGTCGATTTGAAAAATTTGTATGTGTTTGTGAACTCTAAAATGAGGCAAGCATCTTATTTCTATCAGGAAACATGAAATTTTCAACAGGGCTTCTAATCTATAGACTCCTTATTATCATACATAAATTTTGAACAAATTTCTGAAAAACAATTCTGACAACTCATATAACTAGGCGGATGCTGAATTAATCGGGAATTCAATATTGGAATTTCATATTCCATACCATTTTAAATGAGACAGGGAAACCTGTTTTGAAATGATCATACAATTATATTGTGTTTTTTTTTTTTAATCATTTTTATCCAAACCTAAGAATGATACTGTTATAGTTTTAGGAATTTAGAAATGTGTGTTACATGATTTTCGAACATTATTTATTTATTTTAATTGAGAATAGGAAAATCAAGTTGAAATGTGATAAGCATTAGTGCTGTATTAGTTTGAGTTGAATTGCAACTGTGATGGGTAATGCTTTGTTTTAAGCAACTGGAACTCCCCTTATTCCAAACTTATAAGTAAATTATAGGATTTTTGTTTGTTTCTTATGCATTTTCTATTTGCTTTAGCCTTTCTGGGCTCTCTTTTGTAAACCATTTCAGTTTTCTGCAAAAGAACTGTCCTTTCGCCTATGGTTGTAGTATATTTGATGTAGCACTTACTTGCGGGTGTTGAAACTTTAACGTTAAAAATTTAGTTGGTCTCATAAAAAGATCCTTTAAGAATAAGGTTATTCAGAAAAAGATGAATGTGATGGAGGTAGAAAGAATACTCTTCTGGATCTTATGTCACCAAAATTTGGAAGCTATTTGTCAATGAACATTAGGAATGCAAATGAATCTAGTGAGGATTCTATATATTTAGTCCAGAGTTAGTATATGCTTTTGAACAGTGTATGCAAAAGTTTGAAGAAGAGGAAGAGAACATTCTGAAACAAATTCTAGAGAATGTGGAAGAAGAAATTGATGAAGGAATGCAGAACTAAGAACTTAAGTGCTCCACCATGCATAAAAGGTCAAAGTCATACTCTTTTGGTGATTTTGTTAACAGAAATATGTAAGAGAAAATTTATTTCATATCTTCAGTGTTTTTTTTAACAGCATATCTTCAGTGTTTGTATGTGAATTTGCAGAGCACATTTTCCTTCTAATTGAATTTTTTTTTGTTTAAAATTGTGATTGAATAGAAAAATTTGATTATTCTGAATATATCATACACGTAGTAGTCCTAACTATACTAATAAATTTTAACTAACTTACAGCTAATAGTGGCAGTTAAATTTTTGTATACTATATACTCATTTGACTTATTTGGGTACATTTTTTGCCTTGATCACATGTTTGCATCATATCATAGTTATTAAAAAAATTGGAGGAAACAAATTCACTGGAAATAAGTAGCATATGATACTTTTGATTCATATACAAGTTATGACTATTTTACCTCATTATTAGGAATAATTTTTTTTCTAACATTGTAAGACAATCTTATTCTCACAATAATAACTCCATTGCTCTGGCTCAGGGAGGAATTAAGTCATAGAATTTATATGTTGAAGACTTTTAAGTTAATTTCAAACACTTATATAATATAGTACTGCATCCTTGTATATGGAATTCTTTTGGCATATAGCGACAAGTATGTGTAATACTTGAATTACAACAAATACATATAGGTCTTTCATCTTTGTGTGAACTAAAATGAACTGTCTACGGCAGTTGTACGACGCATTAGTGATGATTTAGTGAGAGTAATTTTCTCTAACTAGATTTAACGTTCTCCACGGCTGTTGTACGGTGCATCTCGCGTATAGGGATGATGCAATTGAAAACAGAAACATGGAGAAGAAAGAGAAATGGTTGAAGATAAATGTTAAGAGAAAATTTGTTTCACATCTTCACTGTTTGCATGCCATTGAATTTGTAGTGCACGTTTTTGTTTTAGGTGAGTTTTTTTGGAATTTATTGAATGAAATGAGCCTTTACTCTTATTTATATTTGTGATCATAAAAAAAATGTTTTGTTGCTTACATACAAGACGGGAGGAAACAAGAGTAAATATTTAATTTGATAAATTATCACTTTCTCCTATTTAACCTTTGAACAATCAAAATATAACAACAATCACTAAACTTTTATTAATCTTTTAAGTTAGTCCCTCATTTACTTACAAAATATGACTAAGTACGATGCTTCATGGACTTGATAAATTGAAAGTGGTTTAGGGCTATTCATTATAGTTCGGGGACCAAATGAAAAAGAGAGTGATAATCTATGGTCCAAATATTTACTCTTAACAATAAAACAATTCATGCTAGTGTAATACTGAAAATAGTTTCAAAAGGTGGAGTAAAGGAACTAGTTCCACCTTGTTTAAATTTTCAACTAAAGGGATAGAGGATTTGAAATTATATAAAATATTTCTCATAGCAATGCTATCATGTAGAATTAACTTATTATTAGTTAAATAGATTTATAACAAAACTTTGGCATTGTCTATGTAAATAAAGCTCTAGTTTGTTGGGTCATGAGGGGAGTTTGGGGGACCATCCACATCGAGGCTACAACAACCGCACAAGTAAGAGAGACGCCACACTCTTACCTAAAACCTTAAGGCAAAGGGTTTATGGGTCCTCTTACTTATAAGGTGCTCAACCTTTACTCTTTTATCCGATGTGGGACATATAACTCACACTTGTACACAACACTCCCCCTCAAGTGTGACTCTATCAATTCATCATGCTCCCCCTCAAGCGGAAGCTCTTACTTGCTTGTATCGCCGTTGCTGCTTTCTGCGCAAACGGACCAGCTGCCTCGGTCGTACCCTTCGTCGAACGGGGCTCTGATACCACTGTTGGGTCATTGAGGGGAGCCAGGGGGACCGTCCACATTGAGACTACAACAACCGCACAGGCGAGAGAGATGCCACACGTAAAGGTTGAACACCTTATAAGTAAGATGACCCATAAACCCATTGCCTTAAGGTTTTGGGTAAGAGTGTCACGACTGTCTACATCGAGGCTAGAACAACCATACAAGCAAGAGAGACGCCACACTCTTACCCAAAACCTTAAGGCAATGGGTTTATGGGTCTTCTTACTTATAAGGTGTTCAACCTTTACTGTTTTATCCGATGTGAGACATATAACTCACACTTGCACACAACATAGTCTAGCTTTACACTAGTTGTCGGTCTAGCTTTATAATAGGGACTGTGTCTATTGTTGTTTCAGTTTTTTTGCCATCTTCACATATCACAATGAACGTTTGGTGGCTCGAATTCCCCTTCCTTATCATGACCTCTGAGGAAAGTGTGTTGGCAGCATGGTGACAGTAACACTCTGGTCCTAAATGTTGATGGTGGTGCACGATGAATCCAAGACAAGCAGACTATGGTGGTATTGTGCATAATCACTCTTGTGAGCAATTTTAGTTTGGTTTATATGATACTGTGGTTTGTCAAACGTTTTACATGCAGAGATTCAAACTCTAACTGGAATTACTCTCAGCTGGTAAGTGTGCTTCAAAAAAATTACGTCATTTTCTGATTTTCTCCATGTAGTTCAGTTAGTGGCAAACGAGACACTGAAATTTCATCATTATGCCAACCTCTTAGAGCTAATTCGAAGTTATCTGGTTAAGGATTGGAACATCTCCATCCACCACATTCTCAGAGAAGGAAACTTTTGAGTATATATTTTGGTAAGATCGGAACTAATGTAAATAAGCACATTTGTTTATACGTATGGTGTATTGTAATTTCACCTCTTGTGAGGGTGCATCATGTATTGTCTCTCTTTGGTAACTTGCAAGTAAGTAATTTAAGTTAGGTTTAATAGCAGTTTTGGCCCCCTAAGTATTAGGAAGTTGCGATTTTGCCCCCTTAACAAAATAAAATACAATTCAACCCCCTAAGTACTGTCCTTTTGCAGTTTTGGCCCCAGACCAATTTTGACCAATTCAACGCTAACGTGTGTAATTTTTTTTAAATATTTTTATTTTTAATTAAAAAAATAGTTATTTTTATTTTTTTAATAATTAAAAAATGAATAAAAAAAAAAATTACACACGTGATGTCCATGTCGAGTCCAGGTATGCTCCATTTATCACTTGCTCCATTTAGTCCATTTAAGGTTTAGATGCAAGACATGTGGCAAAAAAATAATTAAGGGTTGTGATTTAATATTTTAAAAAAGTATTTATTTAATAAAAACAAAACAAAAATGCAATTTCTCTTCTCTCCCTCACCTTTCCTCTCCCCTGCTATCTCAATCTTCTTCTCCCCTCTCCTATTGCCGTCACTTTTTTCTTTTCTGCTGCTGCTGCTATGGTGAAATATTTGATTGTGGAAATTTCAACCAAAAAGGGTTGAATCCGTATCTTGTAACAGTAATAAAGAAATCACTAGATTTAAAATTAACATGCAAACTTTTATGTTCAGAGTGCCTTGATTGATAGGACAGCGGTGGCGGAAACAGGCGGAGGTGGAGGTGACAGTGAGCGGCGATGAGAGGAGAGGGGAAAAATACTGAGATCGCACAAGAGAGGAAGAGAAGAGAAGCGCGAGTGTGTTCTCTAATTTTTTTATTAAAAAAATTGATGTTTTGTTTATTTTTAATCTGAACCATTGAATCCTTTTTTGCCATATGTTATTCATCCAAGATCCTAAATGGGATAAATGGAGCTGATGGTAAATGGAGCATACCCAGACTCGTCCACGTCAGCATTGACTTGGTCAAAATTGGTTTGGAGGGCTAAAACTGCAAAAGGGACAGCACTTAGGGGGCTGAATTGTATTTTATTTTGTTATGGAGCTAAAATCGCAACTTCCAGATACTAGGGCCAAAACTGCTATTAAACCTTTAAGTCATTCTACCCGGACATTGAATTGAAATTCTCATCAACAATTTGTGTGAAACTCATTAACTCTACTTGAACCTAGTTTTTTTTATTATAAGTTTATTTGATGGGTTAACAATAAAAGTGAATAAAAAAAATATAATAAAAGAATTACATATCCTTATTTATTAATTTTGTTAGGTCTGCAGCAACTTAACCTAATAATTTCCCTCTAAAATGCTGCATTGGGTTAGCAACAATTTAACCTAACAAATTCCATCTAAAATGCAGCGCACCAGTTTAAACCTAACAAATTCTATGCAGCAATCATTAATATTTCTCCTCACTGATGAGCTTTTCATTCCTATCATGTTGTGTCATCGTTTGTATATATCTATTGTTTCTATAGACTTTTTTTTTGACAAGTTGTGGTACATTTATTTAATACGTTTACAAACAGAATACCCTAATTTCCATGCAAACTCGGCTACCATAATTTTCATGCAAACTCGGCTATATATAGCAAACCCTAAACTTTGTTGCTCTGAAAAACAAAAAACCTAATCCGTGGTAAATTACAGACAGTAGAAGAATTATATATTTTGATTTTTGCAAATGGAAGGATGTGACCTTACAACCTTCCTCTCATACCACTGCTTAACTGGTATTCTAATTTAACATGCATTTTATCGATATGCATATTTTTTTGAGAATTGGAATGTCCTTTTTGCGTTTTTTGTTTTTAGTTTGAGATGTTTACACCAATTTTGGTAGTCTTTCTATTTAGTTTTGTCACAATTTCTTGGTCAATTATCTAGGGATTCAGACTGTGTCGTGTAATGTCATGTTTTTTTAACTTAATCTGAATTTTGTTTCGTTCAAAACCTTATTAAGCTGTTAGCCTTTATTTCCCATGCATACTTTTATTATTTATTTCTTTGTAAGCAAAGTTGTGCAACTGTGAATGAATTTTGAGGTGAGAATCGCCTTTCCTTGGATTGGATTGCATATAGAGGAACGAGAAAGTGATTCTGTAACAGTACTTGGTGGTTTTTTGTTTTGTTAAACAAGTAGTCATTTATCTTACTGGTTGTCATTGTTTTTAACTAAGGGAAATGTTAACCGATGCCCCGGGGCACTAGTTAAGAGTTTTAAATGGCAACTTATCATGAAAATATGTGTAATCAATGCATCGGAAATCGAAATAATTGACTTTTTTATAAAATAATTTATTCTTTTAAAATCTTTAAAGAGTGTCCCGGAAAACTCGTTAACAAGACCCTTTAACTAATAATATCATCATCAATTTAATTGTATTAATAATTATGGAACAAAAAACATCATAAATTTAATTGTTTACTATTGATTATCACCTGTTGTTTTTTCATTGTTATCAATTATGTATTATTTTATTATTCATATGTCAATCCGTAAACCCCTGGTGAATGAAGAAAGAAAAAAAGAAAGAAAAGTTGTTGCATTTGTGTCCTAAAAATCCTCTCCCGCCGGAAACAAACCTTCCTTACAATGGCGGTTGATCTCCCGCCGGAAATTCTCGCCGAAATCCTCTCCCGTTTACCGGTAAAATCACTTTTCCGATTCCGGTCAACTTCAAAATCACTTAAATCTTTAATCGACTCCCAAAAATTCATCAACCTTCACCTCAAAAATACCCTCAATTTCAACCTCATCCTCTGTCACAACTACACCAATTTCTACCAACTTCGTTTCCCTAACCTAACCACACCCATCCCACTCAACCATCCTTTCACGCGGCGTAACAGCAAAAACATCGTTCTTCTCGGTTCATGTAACGGCCTCCTCGCCATCTCCAACAGCGAATTCGTTTTCTCAAACCCCAAGGAAATTACATTCTGGAACCCTACCATCCGTAAATATCGGATTATCCCTTTTCTGCGTATTTCTGTTGCTCATTGTTCTCAAACTGACAACACCAATTGCCGCCCCTTCTACATTCGGCTTCGGTTTTGATCCATTATCCGGCGATTACAAACTCCTCAGAATCTCTTGGGTTGTCCATCGACAACACTCTACTTTTGATAATTCACATTTGACACTCTAGCTCAAAAACAAACTCGTGGAAAATACTTCCCGATATGCCGTACGTTATGTACTATACTCTTACCATGGGGGTTTTTGTTGACAATTCTCTTCACTGGATAATGACTCGAAAACTTGATGGGTTACAACCTTGTTTAATTGTCGCGTTTAATCTAACACTTGAGATTTTCAATGAGGTTCCTCTTCCTGATGAACTTGGTGAAGAAGTTAATGGTAAGAAATTTGAAATTCGTGTTGCTGTTTTAGGAGGGTGTCTTTGTATGATTGTGCATTATGAAACTACTAAAGTTGATGTTTGGGTGATGAATGAATATGGTTCTAGAGATAGTTGGTGTAAATTTTTTACTTTGGTTAAATCGTTTTTGGATTTACCTTTGAAATCTTTAAGGCCTTTTAAGTTATTCTAGTGATAGGAGTAAGGTTCTACTGGAAATCGATTGTAAGAAGCTGTTTTGGTATGATTTGAAGAGTGAACAAATTGGTTATGTTGAAGTAATTTCTAATTTTGATGAAGCTATGATTTGTGTTGGAAGTCTTGTACCACCTTCCTTACCTTGTTTGTAATTGTACGAAGGAGAATCTACACAAGTTGAGATCTGAAAGTATTAACAAGAACAGGTACTTCTTATTGTTTATCTGAGTTTTTGTTTTGTATAAGTCATATCAGTTCAATGGACCCATCATATGATATATGTAGTTGAACTCTATATTAAAAGTCATTTTGAATTCTTATCATAGGATAAGGATTCTCTAATTACTTTGAATCCTCTGCCTTTGTTATGTATATGTATTTGACAGTCCTCTATTTGTTAGTTTAAGAGTTGACCTTGTGACTGGCCAAAGAATTTGGTATGAATTGTTATTTTCTTTTTCATTCATTGTTTGAGATCTTCACTCCTAAATAATTGTTTTGACAAGCTTATTTCTGAACGTTGAGACTTGAGACTATTTCCCACCCTGCCGCAGTTTTATATTTGTGTATGTTAAGAGAAGAAAGTTGTTGTTTAGAAATTGGCCTACCAATACCATGAAATTACTCCAAATTTATGCATAGTTCCTCTCAATAGCATGGTTTTTTATCAGGATGGCAATGGCCCCCAATGGACAGGGTATTATAATGCCCGTACCCGAATCCATACCCTCGTAGGCAACAATTTTACTGCCCGTCCCCATGCCCTATGGGCATCTAAATGCCCGTACCCGCGCCCATTACCCGCACTTTAATACAAAAAACAATAAAAAAGAAAAGAAAAATAACTGAATTTAAATCAATACATAAAATTTTGCAAATAATAGTATTTTGCCAAATCAAAAGCATTCAAATTTTGTATGAAAAAAAGTGCATAATACGATAAATTTCAAACAAAATATAGTCATGAACTTGTGACTCCTTAGCTCATGTTCTCCATTTCCTGAGAAAAAAAAAATACAATTCCCATAAAAAAAGTGTAGTTATATTATATGTTAAAAATTATAAAGTCTTAATAATAAGATGCCACTAAATTTGCTATAATTGTTTACCTCATCTTCAGAATCAGACTCTTGAAAAGAATGCAAACGTTTGTCTTTCACATGTAGATATTGTTTTGGCCCAATTATCCCAATAGAAGCTAGAATAAAAAATAAAATTGATAGTTAGACCAAATACAATTTCATTAAATAAGTATATAAATATAACACTGGTTACCTTTCTTTTCTTGTTTCAACCAACTTTGTGCACACATAAGCGCCTCCAAAGTATTTTCATGAAGTCTAGAACGATGAGGACACAACAGCCTACCGCCTGTGCTAAAAGCAAATTCAGAAGCAACTGTTGAAATTGGGATGGCCAAAATATCTTTAGCGATTTTTTGCAATGTGGGATACTTGATCCCATTTGTTTTCCACCATCCAAGTATATCAAATGTAGCACTCCTAGGCAATACTTTCTCCTCCAAGTAGATATCTAACTCAGACTTTGATTGTATATCACTAGTATCATTGACAAATGAGTCATAACCACTTAGATAATTGTTACTAGGAACATTATCTAAATTTGAATCATTATCATTGGACTTTTCAGTTGAACCTCCAACCATCCCATTGGTTTTAGCTTGGTATTCTTCAAACACTGAGAAGCATAACTGCTTGATGTTGCTAATTTCAACCGAAGACATTCTTCCATAAAGCAAAGGAAAGAAGTACTCTAATAACTTCATTTTATATCTTGGATCCAAAAGACTGGCAATTCCCATGATTCCATGGATAACTGACCAATATTTGTCAAACTTAAGAATCATTCTTGAAGCCATATTTCTAATAGCTTCAATTGAGCAAGTCTCCCACTGCTTTAGAGATAGCTTTATTTCACAAACCAAAGGAAAAAATATGTTTGTTGTGGGATATTGTGTACCTGAAAACATCTCAGTTACAAGATTAAAGACTTCCAATCTACTACAAATTTCTTTTGCAGTTTCCCACTCACTTGTAGTAGGCAAAGATGTATACAAATGCTCTCTTCTTGTTTTCAAACGAATAAAAACATCTTTATAAGCCAATGCAACAACAAGCATGTGATAAGTAGAATTCCATCTAGTTTTGCAATCAAGAATAAGTTTCTTTGTGATTGAAACTTTTATTTGACGTGCTGCTTCTCTAAAAGTTTGTTCTCTCTAAGGTGTGGCTGTCCAAAAAGCCACGCTATTCCTAACCTTCTCTATGCCATCTCCAAGAACACTCAAACCATCTTGAGCAATTAAATTTAGAATATGTGCGCAACATCTCATATGAAATAATTGACCATCAAGCATAAGAGTAGAACAATCAAGCTTGTTTAGCAACATACCAATAGCAGAATCATTAGTGATACAGTTATCCAAAGTGATGGTTGACAACTTTCTATCAATGTTCCAATCTATCATGCACTCAACCAACTTGTTTGAAATAACTTCAGTTGTATGTGGACATTCTACATACACAAACCTATTATGCAAATTAATTTATTAGATATTAATATATTACAAAATGCTATATGTAAGATAAAGTTAAAAAAAATAAATCATGTAGATATCATACCTTAAGATGCGATTTTGCATTCCCCAATCATCATCAATGTAGTGAGCTGTAATGGTCATATACCCTTTCTTTTGGTTACTAGCTGTCCACATATCTGATGTTAAAGCAACTTTACTCCCAATCTTGTCTATGAGTCCCATAGTCTTCAACTTTTCATTTTCATAGATTTTAATAATATCACTTTTAACCGTGTTTCTACTAGGAACCTTAAACTAAGGTTGAAGACCTTTTGTATATGCTCTAAACCCCAAATGATCCACTATTGAAAGTGGATATTCATGAATTATTATCATACTAGCAAGATCTTTTCTTGATTTTTCAGGATCAAAATGGTAGTTACTTAGATAAGTAGATGACCCATCTTTCTTCTTTTGTTCTCTCAACAAGATTGCCTGTCTTATATCCTTGTACGACCTTCTTGCACAAGTCTCATAATGTCTACTCAAATGATGAGTTCCATCATTTCTTCTACCCGTCAAAGCCTTGCTGCAATAATTGCATACAACTTTTTCCAGTCCATTAATTATTTTTCTTTTGAAGTGGTTCCAAACAACTAATGTCTTTTTTCTTTTGCCATCAGCAGTCAATTCACAAGCATCAACATCATCATTAATAGGAGGAACACTATCAGTTGGGGGTTGAGATTGATCTCTCTCAGAATCTCCCACATTATCACCATGAGTGTTTTCAGGTTGTGTGGGAGAAGAGTTGTTGTTAGGCTCCGTTGTTTGAATGATTCCTTGAGGAGTTTCCATCTAAAAATAATACAATTATTAATGGTTGATACTTTGTTTAGGTTCACATATGAGCAAAAATGATATATACACACTCCCATATTTCTAGATTACTACAAGGTGGATGTGTTTTGTGAATTGTGATAGTTTAAATTTGGCTTAATTGCAGTTTTAGCCCCCTAACTTTTCCAAAGTTGCGATTTTGGCCCCCTAAGAAAAAAAACTACAAAACAGCCCCCTAAGTTTTGCAACTGTAGCAGTTTTGGCCACCAAGACTGATATTGACTCGGTCTACGCTGACGTGGCACCCTAAGTGGGTGCCACGTGTTACTTTTTATATTTTATTTTTGCCTTGGGGGGCCAAAACTGCTACAGTTGCAAAACTTAGGGGGTTGTTTTGTAGTTTTTTTTCTTAGGGGGCCAAAATCGCAACTTTGGAAAAGTTAGGGGGCTAAAACTGCAATTAAGCCTTTAAATTTTCTATAGTTTAGGCCATAACTCTATATATGCATTCTGATGGTAGATAGGATCTTTATGTCTATATATATATTTCTAGATTAGATGATATCTATTATCATAACACAAGTAGCACCGATGGAAAAAGAGTACACAAAAAACTCAAAGCAAAATAGCTAGCCCATGATCAAAACATGAATTATGAAACATCAACTTGATTTCTATACTAATAAGACCATATTATATTCATATAGATTAGTAAGGTATATTTAAACATGTTAAGAAGCAAAAAAGAACACGACTTAAATGATTATATCTTGACATGGCCATAACATATAAGTGCCACGACAAACCAAACTCCAATAACAACAAGACAAAAAAAATTAACATAATCCCTTCCAAACATAACAAATCACCTAACAGAGATAAAAACTTGATAATCAATTAGATAAGATACATGTTAGATAAGATACATGATTAGCAAATGAAGTTACCTGACTGCTCTAAGAAGAACAGACATGATCACAGATCAGTAAGCCTTGGGAGAAAGATGTAGCGGCAGCCGACAACAATTCTTTAGGTTTTAGGTTTAGGTTTAGACACTTCTAAAAAAATATTTTGGTTTAAATACTTGTAAAAATGTTACAATTAACCAATTAATTTTAGCGGTATATAAATTTAAATATATATAATATTATATTTAGATATATGCGGGCTGCGGGGTGGGCTGGGCATTAGAGTGCCTGTACCCGCGCCCATGCCCGTTCAAGTTTGCGGGTAATTACCCGAGCCCGTCCCCATACCCATAAGTGTGGGTATTTACCCGTCCATTGCGGGTACTTTTTGCGGGTGCCCGATGGGCTTGGGTCGAATTGCCATCCCTATCAACTATTCTTTTGTGATATTGATGAACTTACTTTTGATGAGATTCATTTTTTTTCCACAGGGACGACTTGTGTCGAGGATTTAAATTGAGATTGTAAGGGATGGAAGGAAGGACCTATGATGTGCAGTGGAAATAAGGTGGATGTGTTTTGTGAATTGTGATAGTTTAAATTTTCTATAGTTTAGGCCATAATTCTATATATGCATTCTGATGGTAGATAGGATCTTTATGTCTATATATACACACTATAATATTTCTAGATTAGATGATATCTATTATCATAACACAAGTAGCACCGATGGAAAAAGAGTACACAAAAA
>Ga0228710_1001128_pt1 | contig 38872 bp, 18 predicted proteins | sample MedpolnodulmetaG_FD_177995 | JGI IMG/M metagenome (GOLD analysis project Ga0228710, IMG submission 177995) | Root nodule microbial communities from Medicago polymorpha collected in Santa Monica, California, United States - pink nodules | ecosystem: Host-associated > Plants > Roots > Nodule...
TTGCCTGCATTCCACGTTCCATTTTGACTTAAAACCGAAATGAACACATTGTTGATCCATTTTGACTTTTACGACGTCTCACAATCAGAAAAATTGTTTGTGAAATGAAGCAAGAGAAAAGAAAAAAAAAGAGAGGGGCAGAATTGTGCATGCATGCAGTGAAGTAGCAAGCGAACATATAAGGAGTCGTATACCGTGGAAGGTCACTCTTCAGGTTGGAACTTCTTTAAGTTATTGGAAAGATCTCTCACAATGAGAGACTATCCATGGAAAGGGCATACTGCACGATTTGTTGGATAACAACAAAAATAATACTAAGAGGATGAGAAAATAAAGTGCATGCGTCCGCATACGTGCATCTTGAAAATTGTTAATTTGTCAAAAGTTATCACAAACGAAGTACAAAACTTGTGGCCAACCTTAGCCATTTTCTTCGGTTTTTAACCATCCACCCATGTATGATTATATCTGCCCTTGATTGATTCAGATCACTTCATATGTTTTTCACGATGCGCACTTCCGGGACATATTGTAGTGTGTGCACTTGTGAAATTCCATTTTATTCTATTAATAAGAAAGGGAGTCTTTTTGAAGGGAGAAGTCTATTATCAGCGATTTTCCCCTCTAAAAATAAAATAGACTAATTTATCCATTTGTATTTATAAGAGAATTTTGCACGGATCAATTTTGCATATGTTCTCCCCTAAAAAAATTGTCGCATATGTTTTAAAAACCGATAAAAGAAGAGAATTTCGCAAAGGTGGGAGATCATCTCCATTTGATTGACAATATTTTATTATATCAATAATAGACAATGTCTCTTAAATTTTTATTTATTTAATGGTATGATGATATATCAATTATCTTAATGAATATGAAAATATGAGTTATCATATTTTGATAAAAAAAAGGAGTTGTTATATTTTTTAATTGACATGACAAAATATCATTATATACATATTTAAACTAATTTATTTATTACTGATTAAAATTTATTTATTACTTTAAATGAAACGACGTGACAAAGATCTCGTTTCATTCTAGGCTTCTAGCCCACTCTATAATATATACCAGTTCCGTCGTTCTCTGCCTATCATCGGCACAATCGAACCACCACATTGAAGATTCATTTATGACCAGAAGATTCATTTATGCAAGGTCCTTAACAATCCTGAAGGAAGTATATGTTGGAGTTCAACTCAGAACATGTCAAACCTCTATTGTCTTTGGATGTGCATTGAGTACAATAGTCTTTTATTACATCAAAATTCCGGACTAGTTATTTATTCTGCACTCCGTTAGTCAAAGTAGTCTCTGATAGAAATAGTCATTCAATGTTGACGGTAACACTTTTTAGATAAGGACTAATATGACAATAAATGAATACTTATAAGAATTAATATAAAAGTAAGTAAATATATTTGATAACTGATTTGACAGTATTAACAAGTGGTATTAACTTGGGTCCTGAAGTGTGCCCCTCCTCAAAGTCAGGTTAGATTCTTTGAAGTCGGGATAATTTAGCTTTTTACAATTGGACATTCAAGTATCAAAATGAAAGTTATGTTTTTCTCGGTATGTCTTGCACTATTTACACCAAAATGACTATTATTTCTCATTCCTATTTTTTTCCAGTAATTTTCCCATCTCTGAACCGCGGGACAGTCCCTCTCTCGCTGTCGTCGACTCACCACCGTTACAGCACCGCCTACCATCTCCGTCAGAGAACGCACCGCCATCTATAGGAAGGTAACTCACATACCCTCTCTTTCGTTTTGTGATTTTCATGCTCATTCAATTCATGCTCAATGATTAGTTTATTGTTTGGAAAGTGCATTTTTTTGATGCTGAAATTATTGTGGTGGTGCTTGAGTTGTTGTTTCTGTTGATAGTGTATAGAGTTATTGTTTTGGTATAGGATTGAGTTTTGTATGCAAGGCGTTTGTTGAAATGTTTCAATTAGTTTTCTTATGTTAATTTTGAGTATAGCATGTTTTTTAACTGTCGTAACGTGCTTGCAAGTAGATATTGTTTGTTGAGTGTGCATGATTTCTTGTTTGGTTGAGTAGAAGTTGATATCAAAAACCTTTCAGAAAAAAAATAAAAAATTTAGAGTTTGTTCGTTACAACTTTTTTTTTTAAGAAAAAAATAATCACTTTTACAAATTTTCATCTGTTTGTTACAAATTTTCAAAAATTAACGAGAATCTGAAAAAAAATCTAAAAACTACTTCAAATGAGTTGTTTTTAGGGTGCATTTGTTTCAGGTTAAAAAAAAATGATTAAGAATTTAGAGATTCGCAAGATAAGGCGATAGATTCATGATGGGTTCAACCCCTACTCGGATCTTGCCCTGTTGAGAGCTTGATAGCATCATGGTGTCCTTTTTAATGTTTTCTAGGAAAGCATTTTCCACTACCTAGTCATGTCGTTAAGGTAAAGAATAAAAGATAGTTAAAGTAGTTAGGGTTATTTAGGCTAGTTAGTTGGTTTAGAAGGTATATCGATTAGATAAATACGAGAAACAAGGATAGATGAATTCGTTTTGCAAACTTGATAGTTCTATGTGAAAGGAGAAATCTTTTGTAAATTGACAGCCCTTGGAGTAGATTTCTCTCTCCTATTCTTAATCACTCGTTCGAAACAATTATGCTTTTCTTTGGATTCTTTCTATCAATTTTTCATATCTGGTCTCTTTGGGATTGTAACAATCAGTGTGGCTGAAGACTATTCCAAAAAAGATTGACCATTTCCTGATTTTCAACTACCTTTGTATTTGCTTACCCATGACGTTTCGACAATTGAACCACCGCAAGAGTGGTTACGCAGCGTCCTCCGGTGCAGTCACCATCGAGGTTCTTCCATTCTGCTTCCCCTCTGCTACGCACTTAAAGTGAGTTTATACTTCAAATTCAAAGTGTTAATCCTTTACCTTATGACATTACTGTGTTCATTTCATAATACTACTCCAAGCATGTCTAATGAAGTGTGACCTACGGTTTGATGCACCGTTCACCATTCATTTCTTGTTTTTATTAGTCTCCGAATTACTTGAACTGATCTTATAATGTTCTAACTTCTAAATTGTATATATCAATTATTGATTATTTTCCTTTCAAAATCATGTCCTTAATAAATATTATGACAATCACTGTAATTAGAAGTACATTGCAGGTAATTTAGGCCAGTATTTGGTATATTCCGCTTCCGCAAGAACTGTCTTAGATTTGGAATATATTGCAGGTAATTTCAACTATCACTCTTTCGGTTGGCAATGTTATTGTTAGGTTATTTCAACAAAGTTTATGAGTTTGTCTTATTTAGGTGATTTTGTTGAATTGGAAAACCCAATGTTACCAACAGAAAGAGTGATTATTGAAATTTGGGAGAAAAAAACTAAGAGAAAAATTGTTTGATTGTTAGCTAGGACCAAAGAGACAAGTCATGGATGAATCATGCTGGGTTTTATTGAGTACAACTTTACATACTATCTATTCAACTCACTAGGTTACTAGTTTTTTTTTCGTTGTTCTTTTAATACTTTTCTTCATATTATTCTAGAGAGTGGCTAAGGGTTGGGTAGCTCAACTGGTTTGAGCTAAGGCTAAGGGTTAATGAATTGGAGGTCCAGGGTTTAAGTCTTGGCAAGGAGAAAAAACTAACATAACAATCAACCTACTAACATTTGCCCTTAAAAGAAAATTCTAGATAGTGGCTATTTTAGTGGTTCATAATTATGAATGTTAGATAATTCGATGACAGAGTCTTTCTCATAAGAAGTTGATTAACCATTTGGATATTTTTTTTTTTGTAGAACTATACATGTATATAGTTAGTAAGTCATTGTTGATGGAACTTTATAACCTTCATTGAGCTTATGAACTTTGTGATCTTAGAATGACACTTATACTTTGAGCAAGGTTCTGGTTTCTCTGCCAAAGAAAAAATGAGTTCAACTTTGCTCCATTCACTCCTTTTCATTGTATAGATGTGTGACATGTGACAAAATAAATCCAATGGTTAATATTAAAAATCAAATTAAAAGACACCGTGTGTATGACTGTATGTTGAAGCTTTCATCTTTTTGTCCTGTTTCTTTCATCTTCTCCACTACCGTCCTCCAAATTCCAATTTGCAGAATCTATTCAATAAACTTTCTAATTTGCAGAATCTATTCAATATCTTTTTGTCTCATAAATCAATCAAAAAGTAACAAACTTATAAGGAATTTTCGAAACACCGGTGTTTTAAGAATCAAATCAAAATCCAAAACATTCAAATCTTGTATTTTCTTTTTCATGGTTTAAATCAACCTCAAAGGTGTTGTTTTTCATTAAAACTCTTTTTTTTAATCTAAAAGATTAACAGGATTGTCAATTTAAGATCCATTCAATCCCTTTATTGTGATTCTAATTTTAATTAATTAATTTCTTCTTCAATTTTAGAAAAACTCTCTGTTTTAATTAATTAATCTCATCAAAATTGTTAATGTGGTTATAGATTTTGTAATGAAATTGGGAAATTGAAAGGGGAATGAAGGAGGTGGAGGAGAAAGGGATTAGGTGACTGAGAGTGGAGAAAGCATGTGATGATGTCTTTTAATCTCAGCCTTTAGATTTGTTTTTGCCACATGTCACACATCTGTAAATTAAAAAGGAGTAAATGGAGCAAACATAAATGGAGCAAAGATGAGCTCAGAAAAAATGTTTCAAATTTGACACAACTTTGACTCTTTGGGCATAAATAAATTCTGGATTATTGTAGTTTTGTTAGTTTTGAGCTTGTGTTGTAATCAAACTATAAAACCAGTTTTGTTTAATTATGTTTAGAACTTATTTGTGAGCTTGTTATGTGAAAACCTCACTTGTTTAATTAGAACCTTGTGTCATGTTCATGGTTTTGAATTTGAAGAATGAGCTTGTGAAATCTTATTAATTTGTTGTGATTTTTAAGGTATAATATCAATATGTTTTTGTTATTCTTTTATAAATTTTGAACTTCATATGCTATGAACTTTTTAGTATTTGTAAAAAGAGATCAGGTGACGGGATCCATTGAAATTTAAACTAATTTAAAAAAAATGGAAGATTAATTGATATAATTTAAACATGTTAAATGTTTTCTTATTTTATTCATTTAGTTTTAATATAATGGGTTGTTTTTTAATCATTGATTCAGTTGAGCCATAGTCTCATTTCCCCCCTCTAACCATCTCACTGCTGTGATTCTGCTAGTTGCTAGTTTAGGGCAATGGGACGCGAACTTAAAGTGAGGGTTGTGTGTAGGAAACTCTATGACTACGTCCGCTATGATCTCAAAGAAATTGCTTTTCCATCCTCTTTGCCCGATCCTCCAAACATTAAAAAGCGTCCTAAATTGACCTGGGAGCAGCGTATCTGGGTATGCCCTTCTCCATTTAGAATAAATGCTTCCCACTTTCATTCTGTCGAGTTAGTCTGTTTCCTCACATTCAGTCTTCAGGTTTTGAAGAAAGCTACTAGGCTTTATGCTGCTAGCTGGGTTCGTGACATTGGGCCTGATCTTCGGCCAAACGATTATAAGACGGATGAAATGAACGATGAATCTAATGCTCAAAAGAAAACAGCTAAAGATAAAGAACTCTCAATAGTGGAGGAACTCGGTACCATCTCTTTCTCTGGTTTAGTTCTACTATGCCGTTTGGATTCAATAACTTCTTAAAATTATATTATTATATTGTCCATTGATGTTTGTCAGTAAACTTATTGAAAAGTTATGACTTATGATTACCTATACTCTGTTTGTACTCAAGGATTCTTGTCTGAATTATTTAATCAAAACATATATGTCTCACACAAATCTAATACATACGGACATCAAAGATTACCCCCCTCCTCCGAGAGTCAAAAGAACTCTTCAATGAACATGAACAATGAGTCAGATTTTTTCATTAACTTGTATGTTATGGTTTTAAATTGCAGTCTGTGTTTTTGCAATTGTTGTTGCAATGCTGAACGTTTTTGAAGTCTTCACAACACTAGGACTGCATTATCTGCTTTGTCCATAATTTTGCTCAATATCAAGGATTGCAATGTAATTGCAACAAAAACGACAACTGGAATCGTCATTAAAACCTTGTTTGCCACTCCTGGAGCACGGAGTTAAACTCTCAGTTCTTGCCATCGAAGCAAAACATTGTTTTAAGATTTTATTGCTACGATGACTCTTGTGGTTTATAACCTCCCTCTCCTTTGTATTTATTTTTGTTTTTCTTAACAATTTTTTCTGGTTATGTTTTCCTATCATTGCTTTGAATTGTAAGTTTGTTATGGTTGTATTGACCATCCATATGTATCTTTTAATGGGCAATATACAGCTATAGCTGCTAGAGGGGGAATGGAGACTCTCAGACCTGCTCTGCAGCGTCTATATATGACTAGAGCTTCTGCATACAGAGATGCTATGAAGAGTTTTATAGAGGGATACCTAGAGGGTGTTCAGCAAGTAAGGGAGAAGAAAGAAAATTCCAAAACTGAAGAAGATGCTGATGTATCAAAAAAATCAACTTGAATTTCTTCTCCTGCAGACCCGCCGGTCATCTAGAATCAAGCTGCAGCTTTGCAGAAAGTAGTGTCTGTCCCCATTCATTCAAGGATTTGAATGTATATGACATTGAACAGATATAATTTGATGTTCTTAAATAATGTATTTGGGGTACTAAATATCATGTGGTAGAACTTGTTTTGTTTTGCAATTTTTTGTATTACAAGGTTTTAAGTTGTGTGCACTTATTGTGATGTTAATAGTATATTTGTTCAGAAAATGGGAGCATCAGCATTAGTTGATGACACGCTTCTTTAGCAGCTTTACCAAATGGCATATCTAAGTCTTTATATTGTGATTTTGATCTTGTAGTCAATGGTTGCTGAGCTTACCTATTCTATGAAAGTTGGGGGGGGTGGGGGTCTGAGTTTCATTCTCCCCATATCTTTTTTTTGGATGAATAGTAAAAGAGTCACCATAATATTTCAAATATTCAGTCATCAGCATGTCACAATTGTATTTTTTTTTTCTGCTATATACACGAATACATTATGTACCTGTTTAAATATGAATCATAACATAAGATGAGCTTTCAATACGATTGTTTCTGGACCGGGTTCTACGTTATCATTTGCTAATGCTAATTAATGTAGATTGTGCTATATTTCTTCTAGGTGGAATTCTTTTGGATTTTACATGATGTTCTGGCTACAGGTTTGCTCAATTATCATATAAGCCTGAGACTGGGAGATATCACTTCTCCCACGAGATGCCATCTTCTGCCCATGTATGTGGAAGACAAATTGGGCCGTGAGATGCTGGTTGTATAGTTTTAGTTTCATCGTGGAGGTTGAGATGACAAATGACTTGCAAAATGTGAAATAAACGATAAATTTAGGCCCCACATAATATTATTGACCCCGTCTTTTTTTGGGTGTTAAACCTGCTACATTGGCCTCTCCTTATGAAACTACATGTACAGTTCTTGATCTAAATTATTAGGGAATAGTTTTACTATTTTAGATAAGTGTATTTACTTCAATACTTTTTTTTGTAGGCTTACCTGTATTAAACATTGTAGGTGGGGATCGTATTTTCAGTCCCTCACTGCTAATTTGCTGAGAATCTTGTAAAGTTATTATTTTGGATCATTACGATGAAGACACTAAGGTGGATGTTCAACAAGATTGGCATATCATATATATTGCTATTATGCAGTGATAGCAATCAATTTGCTATTTGAAATAATGCAGGAAAAGATGTTGCTTGGTGATCAATCTGTTTAATTTTTTCCCAGTTCTTGATATGCTTATCAGCTTAGTCCTGAGGACAAAGATATATTGATTCAGCGGTTATCAGTATGGTGGTTATTCTACTTTATGTCCTAAAGAAGGCCCATGGTGAGATTAAACCCCCGACTTTTCAAACTATTGTTGCGTGGAATGAAATAAAGAGATACACTCGTATTATTTTTCTTAAATTTTTTCCTTTTATGTTATCTCCACTGTATTAATCATAACTGTTCCATTCCTGCAGGTCAAATCCTTTCATTTCATTGATTGGCCATTATGTGGAGGCTAATGCCAAACACCGCAATATCTGAGGACCCTCCCACTTGAAGAGCCAGTGAGCCACTGATACATATTGGACTCCTTCTTAAGCATAGCTCAATTCTCAATGGGCCTGTTGTATAAATCTTTATGGGCCCCCAATAATCACATGACACAGTATTTGATTACTCGTCATAAAGGTATTCTGCACTCCTGTCGTTTTTTTGCATAATTATTCTGCACTAACTTGATTGAAGATAAAAGCTTTGATGAAGCCACTGTTTAAACACAGTGATTAGTTGAAGCTCTTCTCTCCTCTGGGTCCTCAAACATTGTTGAATTATTCTTTTATTTCTGTTTTTGAGAGGGGAGTCAAGGGGAAGGACTTTTAACTTGGTAGGAATTCGAGCTTTATTGGTATTTCAGTGCTATGAATCATTGATCAAAAGCACTTCATTGACAGGTCACATCCTCATTTTCCTAACACCTACTTGTAGTCTATACAAACAGTTGTTTGTACCACAGCAAAAACTTCAGTCAGTAAAAGTGTCCTTCACCTGATCATATACCTCTGTTGTGAGTTGTATTCAAAATTTGGATTTTTTTGCCTTGAAGCCATATCACCACAGTGTTGGAGGGATACACAGAGATGTAGGGGAAGGAATAAAATGAGAAAGAAGTGCAGAATAGTGGTGGAAATCAATCACTCATTCTCCCCATCCCATTTGTCAGCAAACAAAGTGAAACGATAAAACTTATATACACTATTTGAGTGTCGTTTTACTGTTGTTAAAGTATAATGTACAAAGTTGATTATATGGGAAATGTTAATGAATGACCCTAGGGTACTCTTTAAGAACCATAAATAGTAAGTATTTATGCAAATGTATGTAATCAATGCATTGGAAATCGAAATATTTGACTTTTTTAAAGAATAATTGCTTATTTTAGAATGCTTAGAGAGAAAGAAAGGATCCCTAACTCTTTGTACAAGGGGAATTAACTCAACCCGAATGTAGAATCATCTTATACTATGCTTATGCTTAGTATACAAAGCTTCAACAATTTAGACATTCGTTGCTATATGTTTTAATAACAGTTATTTACATTTGTTTTAAATAGCGTATTATATGTTACATTTGATGAAGTATCATATAATTTTAAAATTCTACGAATAATTTTAAGTTTAATCTACGTAACGAGAACTTTCAATTTTATGGTTAGATTGATTTAGTTTGTCTTTTACAAAGAGTTATTGAAGGTGTAGGTATACTACTAAGTTTGACACATGTCAATGAACCCTGACTCATGGAAGCTTAGTGTTAGTTTTGGATGGAAATATGGGAAGAAAGAAAATGAATAATTGATACAGTGACAATTTGTTTAATTTTACTTTATGAAGAAAAAAATCACTGTTTTAACTAAGTTGTGAATCCCGCCCGATGAGAAGTTTTTAATAGTAAGATGAAATAATGAGTGAGTCTCATGTATATGTTTACTCGTGGGGAGAAAATTTGGACATGGGTGTCATATTTTTTTTGCCCTCCACAACAAAATGAGAAAATATTGTATCATTATTTTTTTAGTTTATCTCCTCCCATTGTCTATTTGAAACAAACATAGGGGTAGAGCTTGATAAGAATGAAAGATTATTCATTGTAGCCTTGAGTGATATACAGTGTTGCCTGTTTTCTCTTTAGGGATATATTTGTCTCTTTCTTGGTTTGAGGTGTTACTTTTCTTTTTTCCATCTTTGCTTAAACATTTTACCCCAGTCAATTATATGGTAAACGTTCTTTCTTCCCTTTTCTTTCATTGCGTGCTGTTTGTAGTTTGCATATTGGTACCTACAACTGCTACGACAGACCATAAGAAACAGGTCTGTTCACAACAGAGTGGGGGACCATGGTCTATTGACATGCCCAAATTTTTTACATGATTTTCATCCACATGCTTAAAGTCTCATAATAAGTAAGGACAAATGAAAAATGAGCAGAAGATAACCACCACCTTGTCATTACACGAATACATGCTGAGAAACTACTAGGTAAAATTTGCATATAGACAAAAATTCAAAACATTGGGTCCGCATAAGCATATACCAAAAGTGTCCCCTTTGGTAATGATCACCCAAACACATTTTATCTTTAGTAGCAAATCTATTTTACAATATATTACTTGAGGCTGAGATGTGAGTGCAATCTATTTTCTGAGCTGGAAGCATATTTGAGCATGTGGTTTGTGTTTATTGATTATTGATTATTGCTTATTGCTTAGCACTAGAGTATACGTATTTTGGTTTTGTGATATTTCAAGTCAAAAGTCAAGTCTACCCACCCACTCACTTTACCCACCAATGCGATGCCAAATAGCAGCACACCATGACTGCACTGGGAACATGCCTTACCTCCTCCCATGTCTATTATGATGAGCCCTTGTGAAAAATCTTCAGGCAGAATCCCAACAGTAGAAAATTGATTCCTCATTTCTGATTTCAAATGGCCTAAATTCTCCATTTAGGCACTGTGATGATGTCATCTATCTTTTGTTAGTGGGTCCTACTATACCTTTCTCTCCATACCACCTTACCCTCTGCTGCTTGCTTCTGCTCTCTTTGGTGCAGTCTCTTTGCTTTCCCCATCACTACTCACCGTACCTGCCTTTGGTTTACTCATTGCTACTCTTTTGGTGTGAAAGTTTGGTATGAAATTCAGGGATTTCGTTTCTTTTCTCCTTCCTAGTTTTTCTACTCTTTCTCTTTCTGCCTCTACACCATTTATTTCTCTTTCCCTTTTTAGGCAGAGTTTGAGGGGGGAGGAATCTGACAAGTGGGTTAATTGAGTCAATTCTGGGATGTCGTATCTACCTGTCTCTGTCCTTTATGATTTCTCATCTGCTTCAAAACCTGTAGCAATTCCATATCCACTCACTGTTATTTCCTGCCACTATATTTTTCACTACAGATTAAAAAGTTTACATACACTTTTTGACACACCCCACGAAATGTGGGATTTTGCCCAAAAGGCCAAAAGTTAACTTAGTTTATTTCTTTTAGACAATAAACATTAATTAATAAAATATAATTAATTATTGCTATTTACACATGGATAATATAAAATTGTCAGACTTTATTTTTATAATAACTTTTACATTACTGCAATATTTTTTAAATTTTTAACTAAAATATTGCTTTTCAAAATTTAAATCCTCAAAATTGAGATAGCCGATTGATCTTAATACAAACAAATGAAAGAATTCACGCGTAATAAGTTTTCAACACATTTACTATTATAGTGATGGGTAATGGTAATTTTGTGCATGTTTTAATCTTACTATCTTTTAGAATACTGTTAATATATACTCCCCGATCTCAAATGTAAGCAACTTTTTACTTTTTAAATTCACTCAATAAATAATGTATGTGGTCTATAATGTAGGCTACATACATTATTTATTGAATGAATCTAAAAAGTGAAAAGTTGCTTACATTTGAGATCGAAAGGAGTATTCTACAAATGCTCTGTTAAGGACATGTTTGCAACTTAATTCTTAGATTTTACAATTAATTTCTTGTCATTCGAAATATGTGTCAATTTTGGTTTATGAGAACCAACAAATGTTGAATCGAGTGGAAGGGATTAGACTCTTATGAAGTGATAAATCAATATTCAAATTTCGGTAGAGAGATATTCACATTTAAGGTGCTTGGATCCGCTTTTCATGATCAAATTTTAGTAAAAGTGTGCATTTTCATTGTGAAATGAGAAGCTTCAATACTCAGTTTCTACCTAAATGTGAAAATCAACTACTACGAAAATGGTAAAAGTCATCGCTTAATCAAACATTTGTTTGGTGTCCAAACACCACTTGAATAAAGCAGATGGAACATATGAAAAATAATACTACTCCAATCATTATTATAGACAAAAATCCACTTTTCACTATTATAGGTTAGATACATTAGTTATTTAATGACTTAAAAGTGAAATTTTGTTTATAATAATGAGAGAGTATTTGGTTAATGAGATTTTTTTACTCATGATAAAAGTTTTGTAGAAGAACATTATTGTACAATTGTATGAGTAAAGAATGATTTTAGTCCTTGTGAAAAATGTGACACTAGATCCACTCACACTAAAAACACTTAAAATATTAGTTTTTTCAGAGGCTACCAATTTGAGATACCATAATCTCTAACAAAAAAAATTTAAACACCCAAAACAATTTCTAATGCAGGAACTAATGTGATCTGATTTTGTATTTGTAATTTCTATTTTTACAATTGTTTTCCAATGGCTAAACTGTAATTTCACTTTTTTTCTTTCTTAGGATCAAATCCCGAGCACAATAGAGATAGGATTAAAGAGGAAAGAAATCCCAGAAATTCAGGAAAACTATGAAGTGTCGGGATTCTGAAGAGTGATAAACTACTTGAGACTTGAGAGTGACTTGAAGAGACACTAATTAGGAGAATATCTTTACCACAAGGAAAGCCTAACCTGCTTAGTTGACTTCCATGTTTTCTCATTTCTTGAGTTTGCTTCAGGAAAGTTATATATCGAGTTCCCTTATGTTGCCGGAAAAGGTAGTTTTAAACATGGATTTCATCAAGATTTTTTATAATGATTAATGATACTTAATTACAAGGTTTTTAAGGCCCATAAACAAGGTTTTTTATTTAATTTTTTTTGTTGCACAAACAAGGTGTATCATCATCCTTCATACTTCCAATTATGCGTCGACTGGTAAGAAAACCATGCAAATGGGTTCCAAAGTTTGAAGGAACCTTAGGGGGAATCGAATTTGCATTCTTACTTAGCCTTATTAATCAAAGAAGCGGAATCTTAATGAATTGAAGACAACAGTGATCAAACATCACATGACCCAGATTAATTGGTAACGACATTTATGTCTTTTGTTTTACTTAATTTTTTATTATTATTTATACACGTACAACACACACACATCGTTTTCACACTGTGCCAGGTTGCTTAATAATATAATCATTAATAATCAAACTCTAGATGTCCCTTCTAGCATTCACACCACAGTAATTAATATTTGCTTGATTGATAGGGAACAAGAAAATCTTATGAAAGAAATAAACAAGCTATTTCCATTTACATGCATCTCCTGAATTTAAGACAAGAAAGATCCTCTACAATCTTCAACGTGAACCTAAATATACTAATAAATTGAGAAAGGTTCCTTTCATGGATCAGTTGATCATGTCAATGACATAGTCATTAGTTATAATAATTAAAATTAATTAAAGGGATACCTTAACCCTAAAGCTTAGAAAAAAGAAAAGAAAAAAAAAGAGAATCTAGTTAGGAGAGGGAGCATGTCTTGACTAGTCTTATAGAAATTGATTGAATCTAATATGGTTGTTGACGTAGCATGTGATGGTGAGGATTTGAAGGAGGTTGACGGTGGAGGTGATGGTAGAATTGTGGGATAGCTGTGCCTTGTGTTGATGACATATTATAAGAGCAATCTTGTGACAAAGTTTGAGAATCATTAATATTGTTAATATTAATATTATTATCAGGTTGGCATTCCATGTTCACTCCAAACAGCCTCAGCACCCTGGAAGTACTCGAACTATTTCCACAAGGTGTGGTTGTGTTCTGATTTTGGGACCCTTCACCTGTCACATTACAACACGTGCAAATGCCCATACATTCATTTTCAATTCAAAAAAATCAAAATATATAATTGAACCATAAATAAATACGGAAAATGCATTTAAATTTCTATTCATCAAGACCCAACAAGCGAAAGAAACAAACAAACAAACAAATGAACATGTCCTGCAACCTTTTAACGTTGAAAACGTTAATTTTACTTTTACTATGTTAAATTAAATTCAACAAAAGCAGGCGCGCGTAGACTTCACTCCACACACTTTAGGTTACATTGTTTTGAAGTTATAAACAAAGGTAGCCAGTGTGTCCTCATTCCTCCAAGTCCCAAATAACTGGAAGTTACCCTTTATTTAAAAGAATAAAATAAAAATTTAAATAAATAAAAGAAAACATACATGCAACACAATGGACCATCCATCTGAAATTTGTAATAGAATTTACTGACAATATACCCATGGGAAATTCAAATTACTAGTCAAGTCTATTTACTACTCTCATAGTAATTGTCTTTTAAATAATGCAAAATGTCTTTTAGCGTGATACACAAATATTAAGAGCAATTACTTATGCCTTATGTCGAGTAAGTATAACTTAAATGATAGAAGATTGGTTAGACCAAAAGTTTAGGAAGGGAACTTATTTTTCTTTATTTAAATTTAAATTAAAGTTAATATAAAATATTTTAAAAAAATAAATAAATTAAAGAATATGAGAGAATGATGAATTAGAAATGTATACAAGAGATAGGTAAAAACCTGCATGGTATGACAAGGGATGATGATGAGTAGGATAAGGATGCGCAGGATAAAGTTCTCTGGACCACCCCAAAGGAACAGTGCTATTCCCATTGCCGTCAGAACTGGATCTGCTAACATGAGCCGGTGGAGTAGAGTTACTACCATGGCGGCGCCTCCATGAGATAAACAACCGTTGAGGATGTATACGGTGTCTTTGAAACAAAACAACATCACCAGCATCAAGACGTTTATCTTTAACATAACGACTCCAACCTTTTGTAAGAACATAGCTTTGACTACTGTTCCAATATGAATAACGGAACCTCCAACACTTACCTGACTCATCCTCAAAACTCAGTAACAAACCTTTGATTTCTTCTGAGTCTAGTGGGAAATATCTTTCAGCATGTTGTTTTGGAATAACTAGTCGGTTCAACTTCCCTACATCGCTTGGTGTTAATGGTTTCTCAAACATCGCTTCTTTCTCTTCTTCTGATGATGCTTCTGTTGTTTTTAGTTTCATTATTGATTCTAAAACCACATCATCTTCTAGTTCAGCTTCTTCTGCATCTTGTTGAGTTCTTTGTTGTTGTTGTTGATTCCACCATAGTGATGTTGTTTCTTGTATTTTTTGGTTTATTGACATTTTACTCTCTCTATTTCTCAAACAAAATTTGTGAGAGAGAAGTGGTTTCTTTCTTTGTAGTACGTGAGTGGTTGAAGGTTGTGTGTTAGTGTTACTACTACAACGTGAAGAAGGAGGATATATTTATTTAGATGTGTTGGGTACTATATATATAGTACTTTTTTTCTTTGTTCCTCTTTAATTGTGTATAAGCTTATCGTGTCTTACTGTCTCTTTGGCTTTGATTCACTGTTAAAAAATAATTATAATGTGGTCAAGTATAATAAGGTTCACCAAAGATGTACACTTGTATCACTTCTGAATGACAGAAATCATATAGTACTAATTAAGATAATAAAAGTGAAAGTAGTGAATTAATGAATTGGACCGAACGTATATGTTTATTGACAATGAAATGAGAGATTTACTTGTAATAAGGGGCATCTCGTGATACTAAATTGCCTAACAACACAAGTGATGGGTCCATTCAATTCATTTCAACCTGGCCTCCACATTTATCACTCTAATTAACTATGTTTCTGCATGTGTTAATTCGCAACACCCAACAACACATTTTTAACTTCTTACAATTTGAGTTGACTAAAATTTTAAAAATTCGGTTTGAAAAATGGACTTCTTTCTCAATACACTCTCCCACACATAATTGTTCAAATAACATATCTTTCATGTTAAGATGTCATTTATTATAAATTTTAAAAAAGTGATTCTAACTTTATATTTCAAAAAATATTTTCTATGAAAACCTACTCAACAATGGTACAAGTTATTTCGAATCCAACTCACGTTTGAAAGTGGTATCAAAGTGACAAAGTATAGTTTGGGGATTTTGTGGGAATGTTTTTTATATTTCTACAAATGTGGTTTGAGGATTTAAACATGGGTATAGAAAATTTATAGTTTTCTAACTAGAGGAAATTCAAACATAAATAATTATCACATTTCATAATGGAACTCTAACTCATCAAAAAAATAATGGAGCTCTAAAATCACACATACAATACTAGTCCTTATAATCTAGCACTTCATAATTTCATCCCAATCCGATCCAACGGCCTGCCTATACAATACCATTTTTTTATTTGCTTATATCTCTCATTTTACCTCTTACTAAAAACTCTCATATTGTTACAGTGGTAACTGTTTATATTATTATTATTATTATTATTATTATTATTATTATTATTATTATTATTATTATTATTATTATTATTATTATTATTATTATTATTATTATTATTATTATTATTATTATTAATTACTTTGGATTTTAGACCAATTCAATAACCCCACCCTCCCTTTTGCTTAAAATATAGTGGTATTTCAGATGAGATGACACGTACACACGGACAACATGGTTTAATTTCTTATGTTCCTTTGTCTACGTTTTCCTTTTTTTTTAATAATATTGTCTGTTCTGTGCCTATAAATTCAGGTATGGATCCTCCCTTATTTAATTTGAGAATTTTTTTTAATTTTTTTGACTAATTTTGAGAATAATAACGAAGGCAAAGGGGTGGTCCAGGTTCTCCAATTTGTTTTGTATCTGTACATATGAATGTACATAGCATGGTCTGATTCATTCAAGTCTCTCCAAATTGTATTGTATAATTTTCTGGGGTGTGAGGGAATATAATAGTCATTGTATCACGTGCGTGACTTCATTATTCATCTTTGTCCATTCCTAGTTTTCAAATCAAGCATGTTATATATCAAATTAAATTGAAAAGGATCATTATTAACATTTAACAACATAGAGAGTAAGGAGATTTGATTTCTCCAATCAGCTAGAGAAGAAAAATGGTCCTATTGTTTTACATATATTTAATTTAATAGTTAGATTATGTCTTTTGTATGAGTTGGAGACTAAAACCCTCCTCAGTAAGTTTCCAGGTAGATTCATTTAGACACCCTTTCCTGCCCTACAAAGGGTGAACTGGTTTGTTTTAGTTGAAGTACATGTTGGAGACACGAGCATAATTATAGAGGTTTTTTTTCTTTTTTTTTTTAAGGAGCATAATTATAGAGGTGGTTGGGCTTTGATATTTTTCATGTTTTAATACAAACAACTCTTCTCAAATATGGTGCGACACAATTGACAGATAATTGAATCTCTTGTATATATACTAATTATGAATTTGAAGTATAACCAATATGTATGAAATAATATATTTTTAAAGAGATCATTTTCTTAAATGGATCTAATTAGTACTTTAAAAGACTAATCATTAACTTCTTCCTTATACTTGAAAATTTTAAATAAAATTTATATATAAATTAAATGACATTGAGAGTGTATTTGATTTGCCAAAAATAATATAATGGATTGTGGACAACACAATTATAGTTGTACTATGCTCGATTTAAAATATGTTCATGGGACCGTACAAAATAAGGGACAAAAGATAAGACAATAACTGAATTTTTTATTGGTAAAATACCTCTTTTGATTTTTTATGTTTGATAAAAATACTCGAGTAGTCCTTTAAGTTTGTTAAGTTTCAATTAAGTTCTTTAAGTTTTCATAAGTCCTTTAATTTTTTTTAAGTTTCAAATAGATATTTTAAGGTGTTAATTTAATGCACCTATTTAATTTTTTTTAAAGTTTTTAAGTCTCAAATAGATCCTTAAAAGGGTAATAAGGACCTATTTAAAATTTGAAAAACTTAAAGAACTAATTTGATATTTTTGTCAAATTTAAAAGACAAAAAAAAAAAGTATTTGGCCATTTCTTATCCCTCACCAAATCATCTTATCATTTTTTTTCTCCAAAATACAATCAATCTAAAATAAACTTTTGTTTTTATTCTTTCCATCATATTGTTTCTCTTTCTCTCTCCCCCCTCCTACATCTCTCTCTCCCTCTCCTCTTCTCTCACTGCCTCCAGCTCCCTTGCTCTCCAACCCCTCTCTCTACAACTATTAATATTTACATTCATAAAAGGTATTATAATAAATTTTACCTTTTTTGTTTGTGCTCTCTATTGTTCATCAAACATAGACATGATAAAAAAAATCTCGAGTCCTTTAAATACCTGCCCAATACTATTTTGTCCTTGGAGATCATCCAGACCCCGAAAGTTAATTAGACTTAGAAATTTACTTAAATTAATGAATTCAATTTGACTGTTGATATCAAAACCATTAAAATTTAGATACTTCATATTAGACGATAATTGAAAATAGTTGCTCATACTTTAATTAAGTAGAGTGATTGGTACTTAAGCTAGTGACTATATTTTTTACTTTCCACTTTAGTTAGCGTGACCGGTTCTTAAGTTAGTCACTATATTTTTGATTTTTCACCAATTTGTATTAAACATGAATTTGCCTCACGATAAGAATGATAAATCTTCACTTTCCACTCCAAAGCAAGTAGTCAACAAATTTCTTGGATGAGATGCCAACCAACAACACTTTCAACCTTAGTTGTATCTAGGGTACACACCACCACACTCGAATCAACGTGCAACTCAACCTTCGCAAAACCTCTCTCTTGTAATTCGAAGACCATCAAAGAGGATATTCACACTTAGATTAAACAGAACCGTTTTTTTAGGCTTATTCAATCACCCGGTCCCTTAACTTAATTGATTGTCTCAATTTAGTCCCCTAATTATAATTTGTACCAATTTGGTTCCCTAACTATAATTTGTACTAATTTGGTCCGCTATGGTCCCCTAACTTAAATTAATAAGGGTTGTTTATAAAGTTGTCAAAAAGTGGTTATACAAATATCATTTCTCTAAAACAAAAGAGGGACTGAGTGCGCACATTGGACAAGCATATGAGTACAATGGTTAGCATATGACAATCTTGTATCATTTAAATCGTAAACATGTTGTCTCATAAGTCCTAGCTCAATTGGTAAAATTGTCGAAATTGTTAGGCCGGACGTTATGACCGGGGTTTGAAACCCCGTACCTCCACTTTGTGTGTGTGAGTTTATGATGACTTTGCTATCCCGTCTATCTACCAAAAAAATAAAATTGTAAACATGTTATTTGTGCAAAACATATAGCCACCAATTTTGGTTGACAATCTTGTATCATTTTAATTATAAACATGTTACTCCATTTGTGAAAACATATATCTATCAATTTTGTTGATAACTAATTTCGGCTTAAGAATCTGATAGCGATCTTTAATTATATGCTCCCTGATCTACCATGCCTCATACTTCTACATCTGACGGTCCCCATTGACTTGCGTTCGATTAATTCATAAAGAAAACTTGAAATTACAAGTTCTACAATTTATATTTGATCAGACAAGTTGTAGAAAATATTCTGGCCTGCCAAAATCTGAAATATTTTATTACTCTCCAAAAGGTGTTGATCGGGAAAGTGCAGAAGAAATCCTTGACCATGAGGAAAGACAAAGACTGTGCTAGGCTGCTGCTAGCTAGCTGAATGCGAGAAAAGGCCATATACCATCTATATCAAAGAAAAATCTCTCAATACTTTATTTGACAAAACTGAGAATGCTATATATTTAAGGAAAGCTTAGCAGGACTATCATCAGAGGGAAAGGTAATAAATAAAAGGGCTAACTAATTATTGCGCAACAAAAATACAAACAATAACAATATATAGAAGCACACATATTATTCTTTCTTGAAAAAAAGCACAAATTATACATTACTTTTCTTACATATGATATATGATTTTTTTCATAATAATATATATTGATCGTGTAGAAATTTTTTAGAGAGACATTATCCAACTTATTACAATGTGACTTTCCATTATGATAAGCGTATTTATTTACACTACGATAAATTTTAATTTGATTGATTGATAATTTTTTTTTTGTTATAATGTCCATACACATATGTCATATGTGTGCGTTATTTTTATTTGCGAACAAATTAACACCAGCAAGCATGCTTTCGTAATAAAAGATGCTATGACTGATGTGTCAAACAAAATATTTTGGCTCACGTATGTAGGAGAATAGAGAGGTTTTCCCATACATTCCCAAAGGAACTTGTTATAACATATGACCAAGAACGATGTATGTAAACTACCGTCGTTAAAGGCACCACCATATCTACACGACTACACCTGAGTTTATCTAAGAAACGTGTCGCTCAATATTTGTGTGCCTACAACATATCTTGCACTTTTTTATAATTAAAAAAATACTTTGCCAAAAACACATTTGGATAATGTTTGAATTTATGTCTATGTCAACTGATGTGCATGTAACTCCAAACAACGTTTGAAAAGTGTTGTAGGGGTCTCCCTAAAAAAATGTGTAAATTCTTCGAATAATACATCCAAATTAATAACGTGCGGCCACGCAAGTGTTATATGCAGATATCACTCTAATAACACTAACTCAAGTCAAGTGACCATTATCTAGAGCTATATCAAATTGCACAACTAGAAAAAGCAAAATTAACGAGGAAAATTAGTGACGGAAAAAATGAAATTCCTTACAAATTTCTTGGTCGCAAAATTTAGTGACGGAATTAGAGAGGGATTTCACGTTTTTCCTCACTAAATATCCCTCACTAATTTTTGTTTTTTTAGTAGTGTTGTTCTAAGAAAGTATACCTTCTTGAAAAGGAAAATATCTTTCTTTTGAGAGTAGAAATATTCCTTTGGTATTTCTTAATTCTTATTATATCCTTTTCCAAGATGCCAAATTAAGAAAGTGGCTAAAGTGCTTATATAATGTTAGTAGTGTCCGCTTTGGGACTAAATGGCCCTCACAATTTTGCCCCTGGTAAAAAGTGTTTCGTTGGGTTGAGCAATGTCGGTATTGTATAGGATTTTGTGTGACCTCTCACGATTTTATCTTGTAAAAAGGGTGTCTCGTTGAGTTAAAAGAATACAAGTGTTGTATATATATTATCCTTAACCTCATTCTCAAACAATACGTTGAACTTAAGTGTATCAGAAGAGTATATTCACTGTTATTTTCTTTGGAACAATTATAATAAAATAGCTGGAATGTTTGAGAGAAAATTTGACACCGCAAATAATGTGGAGATTTGAGTGTTACAAACTTATAACTGTCTAGTGTTCTTCTTCCTAAATAGAAATGGCGTTGACTCAGGGGGAAAATATTGTTTGGTATGAAATTTTAGATAAATTATGATTATGGTTCGTAAATTAATAAACGTAATAATTTCTTCTTGTCTAATGTGGGTGGTTCTTCGAGGCTCCCTTTGTGACCTAACAATCCTTGTGATAAAAATCTTTTTGACAAAAGTGTTCAGGCATCGGGCCCCGTTGATGTGGGTTGTGTCAACGACGATACAAGTACAAGCAAGCATGTGCGGATGAAAAAGCTTCCGTTTGAGAATGACTCACACTTGAGGGGAATATTGTCGTGTAGCAAGTGAGTTAGAAGTTTCGTATCGGTTTGAAAAGTGGAGGTTGATCATTTTATAAATGAGAAGACACATAAACCCGTTGCCTTGAGGTTTTAGATAAAAGTGTGGTGTCTCTCTTATTTATGTGGTTGCTCTTGCCTAATGTGGGTGGCTACTGAGGTAAGGTTTGTTTCCGGGGTGAAAGAGACCTTGATGGCCAACATGACACCCAGACAAATCGTGCTTCGTTGCAGCGCCTTCCCCGTTGACTGGTCATATAACCCATGACTTTCCAAAGTAGCCTCTTTTTATGAAAGGCCAACGATGGAAACACATTTTGCATAGAATGAAAATGAGGAGAGGAGGAGAGAGTTTGTGAAATGGTGTGAGAAATGTGAAGGTTTTGGAGGCTATTTATAGGAAAACAATAAGCATATGTTATATCTATACTTAATGCATAGTCAAAAACGTGTTTCAAAGGAGTTTTACCAGCCATTAATGCTGGTAAAAACCTTTGAAAACGTGTTTCTTGTGGTGCAGACCACCGGCCAAAACTAACTGATACAGTTCGGATTTCATAATCCGAACAACTCAAATAGTTTCCGGATTATGTAATCCGAATAAATACGATCATGGGGTGAAACAAAGGAAAATTTGGTCTTTCTGTAGGGTGATGGATGATTCGGATAATATGCCATGTTTAGGTGATCCGTGATAATGTGCCATGTTTTAATTAACCACATGTTTTATGTTGTTTTAATTGCGTATTAGTTATGTGTTGTTGAATTAAGTTGATGTTTTGAATAATATATATATTATTTAAACTTTCATTATGTTCTAATTTACGTCAAAGATGTTCATTTAATCGAAAAATAACCAAAGTTATGCAATCTGGATTATGAAATCCGGATTCACATAGGGGCGTAAGTGTATTCCGGATTACTAAATCCGAAATATTTGAGAATGAGATTTTTTTGTATGGACCACATTGCACCAAGAGTTTCTGTGGTCCACAACATCCAAGGACCTCTATAAATAAGTGTTCTCCAGTTTTCAGCTTCAATACTAGCAAACAGGGATGGGAATAGGCCAGACCGCTCGTCAGGGGCCTATGGCTCAGCCTACTAAAATCCCAGCTCGGCCTAACTCCTTTAATAAATAAGTCAAGCTTGAGCTTTTTAAAAAGCCTATTAATTTAATTAGGCCAAACTTAGGCTTATAAAAAAGCCTATCAAGTCGGCCCGTATATAAGTATACTACATTTTTCTACATTTATTATTTATATACATAATAAAGAGTGCTCCCATCCTCTCATGATAAAGAGTGCTCTCATTTGAAATGGCCTCTATATAGATAAGAAAAATGCTCTGCGGTGCGAATCATCTATCGTGCAAAACCCACGAATTACCTTTTTAATATTTTTCTATTCATCACTCAAAAAAAAAAAAAAATTTTCAATTCAAATTCTATAGAAAATGAAGTGCGGCAGTCATGTGCTCTCCTACTAATGCCATCGTGCATCGATATAGGCTTTTTATACATTTTTTTTTTGTGTGAAAGATTTATGCATTTTATACATATTTAGTATACTGTTCATTTTGATTAAAATAATAATAATAAAATTCTTATATCTTTTTAAAAAATATAGGTTTAATTACTTTTGATCCAATTTTTTTTGTTAAAATTGTATTTTCAGTGCTATGTTAAAAACCCTAAGGACATTTGTTAAGGAAATTAATGTCTTATAAAATTAAATTCATCGTTTTTTTTCCATTTTTCAATGCAATATTTATATTTCCATTCTCTTAACAAATGTCTTAAGGTCGCGCTTTAGTATTTCCCTTATTTTTAATTGCGCAATTATGGTCTTCCATTTTTTTATTTATTAATATATGATTTTGACCATCTAATTTGATGATGTGGTAGTAGATTAGGTAATATGTGATTTTCATCATTTTCATCTACTCTCTTATAGAGTTCTCTCCAGAATGTCTCGTAAGTGTAGCTCAGTTGGTAGCTACCAGGGATAATTTGTGCAGGAGCCGGGGTTCAAACCCCGGATTCCCCACTTCTCCACACAAAATGTGTGTGACTTTAGCCACTAGGCTACTTGACAAAAAAAAAAGAGTTCTCTCTAGAATCTCTTTGTAACCTCATTGCAATTTCACCGGAAAACTACTTCTGCCATTAATTAGATTTTTTTTTTTACACATTACGTTGATTGAATATACATTGATTCAATATACACTAGATCACCTATTAATTGAGCTATATTTACAATCTTGAAAATAATGATCATGTATACAACCCAGCAACAATGTAAACATTTTCAAAACTTGAAATTTAATTTAAGAAGATAATAGTTTGCCCCTTTTGAAAAAACAAAGTATTTTACCAAAAGAATAAAAAAGAACAAACGATAAAAAACCATAACTTAGTATATTGGGTATTTAATAACCCTTTTGTGCTAGTCACGCGAATATTCATTCGCACTATTTAGCAACACTGATATATATATCAAAAAGAATTAACGATCCTTCAAATTCTCATACCACAATTATTATTATTTAGTTTTATGTACTGAGCCTATTATTTATTCATTTTGTATTTGGGATACAACACAACTCTTGATATTTTCTTCATATATCAGATGAACTTCATCTAACGAGGCACAAGTTACTCACCTCAATTGTGTTTTATTGGTTTAATTTGTATCTAATTAATGTTTATCTCTATATTAAGTACGTTGCACAAATTGAAAGGAAAAAGAATCGATGAACATACTCCGTTTGAAATTTGTAACACAAACTAGGCTTTTAGATAGGCTAATAGGCCAGGTCAGGCTTTTAAAAAGGCCAGGTCAGGCTTAAAATAAAGCCTTTGACAGGTAAAAGGCCAAGGCTTAGGCCTTAGGCCTAGCCTATTTAAGCAAAGTCCAGCTCGACCCGGCTCATTCCCACACCTACCAGCAAAACAACAAACACACCAAAGAAAACCATGTAAATTTTCGTCATTAAGCTGAGGATCTTTCTCACACGATCGCAATAGATAGCTCTCTATTTGACCGCGTCCACCTGATGAAGATCCTCCGCATGCTGGCAAAAATATATAGATACAAAGAGGTTGCCCTATATTTGAATATCATGAGGTTTCTATGAGTTAGATCTTGCTACCTGTCAGATGAATATGTCATTTGGCAAGGCAACAAGATCTAACTCAGAAAAAACCTCTTGAAACACCTTCTCTTTTAAGCATTTATTACTTATTTTCCAAGAAATCTATCTAAATAACCCTCTAACCCAGAGAAAACCTCTTGAAACACCTTCTCTTTTGGTCGGTTAGTGGAGTTTTAATGCTTTTTTGGACGGTTTTGAATGACAAACACGTTTTCCTTGACTGCCAAATGACCTAGGACTTGGTTTAAGCTATAAATAGGCTTGCATGTTCAACAAATTCCTTCATTCTTCACTTCATCTCTTTTCTTTCATTTTCTTCAAAATTTATAAGTTTTGTAGGAGTGTTTGTGGTGTCATGGTCATTGTTGACCGTTCATATGACCCCTGCAATTGCATTGCAGCTTATGCGGGGGTTATATAACGGTCACCAGAGACCATTGACATCAAAGAAAGACACTAAAACTTCATTTTGATGTTGTCTGAATTTTAAAATCTGGAGTGCACTAACAATCTGGTTTGGAAAATAAAATTCAGATTAGGGGTAATTTTGGCATTTTTGCAGGGCACGTGAGAAGGCAGCATGGTTCGAAAAGTAACACTCATATATTGGAGATTATTAGAGATTACACGAGGAAAAATTTATATATTTTTTCTTCCTAAAACACACTTTTTCATGAAGACAATACTTATGGATATATTTTAGCAAAGCTGAGAGCTAATAATATTGTTCGGGTATCTTGGTCAGGGCAGACCTAAGGGTAAGACCACCAAATAATATGTTGAGGCCCCCCAACAAAAAATTATTTTTCATTCGATTTTACAAGTAAAAAGACCTCATATTCTAATAAAAAAAGGCCTCGTGTATTAAACTTTGCTTTAGACCCCACTTATTTTTAAAAATTATTAGACCGACCCTGATCTTGGTTATGGTTCACGAGATGCGATCGTGTTTATCCTTGGTTTTTTTAGCCCGCACCATTAAAGTGTAAGGGTAGTTCTTTTCCCTTTTTTTAGGTTTCTGATATGTAACAAATATATATATAAACATGACAAAAAGACCAATTCACAACATATATTTATGGGTTAAATAAGTTTTTCGTCCCTATAAATATAGCAAATTTTGATTTTAGTCCCTAAAAAATTAAACCAAATGTTTTCATCCTCACAAAAAAATTTGTTTTGTTTTTTTGTCCTTAATGGCCACTTTATATTCATATAAATGTCAAAATTATAACTCTTTTATGTTCAAATTGTATCCATATTATGTCCGTTTATCATATTCGACATTTATATATTTATATTATGTTCAAAAAATATCAAAAGCACGTCAAAATTATATCCATTAGAGACGAAAAACAAAATAATTTTTTTTGTGAGGATGAAAACATTTAATTTAAGTTTATAGGAACTAAAATCAAAATTCGCTATATTTATAGGGACAAAAAGCTTATTTAACCCTATATTTATTCGTTCTATGGAGAGAGAATTGTTGTTGTGAATTATCATAAAAAAATTATCTTAACCTCATGTTTTTAAGTCAGTCAGGATTCAGAAGCTACTTATTTATAAAAGACTAATTTACTATTTGAAAATTCTAAGATATTGTAGAGTTTTATTAGACATCATTACTTAGTAGACAAAAAAACTTGTATACATTTTTTAAAAAATAATATAAAAAAAGAATATGACATTAAATAATTAAATGATGAGTACATATCCAATAAAGTTTCGGACGACATACAACTCACCTTTATTTTTTTTCTAGTGATTACTTTACACTTACAATATTTGGGACCAATATGCTAATTTACTGATCATGTTACTAATTAATTTGTGGTTGGCAAACTGCATTTCTTTCTCTCCAGACAATGAAATTAAACTGTAACAAAAGAGCTGCAGAGGATGGTCATGGAAATAAGTAAAATGCACGTGTTACTGTTGAATTGATCTAGACGTACCAACATGAGGGCCAATAAAACAGTCAATTAGGACCCAATTACTCCTGAGAAAGAGCCTCTTCGCATTGTCACTTGTATAACCTATAACTATAAGCTCTGACTCATTGTCCTTTTCTATAGGGAATGCTTATATTATTGCATTGCATGCGTTATTATGGTCTGATTACTACATGACATCAATAAATAATCGATATTTATGTAACATAGTTGTATATACAACAAGCCTTCCACAACGAGGGAAAGTGACTTGAGAAGGTTGATTATTGGTGGTTTCCTTTCTCCGTTGTGATAGTGAAGTGACTCTGTTAGTCTTAACTCCATGACTTAGATAGATATATGCATGTGCAAACTCTTATGGGAGCTTATCATCAGATATTTGCACTGATTCGAGGGTTTAATATTGTCTTTCAAACAAAAAAAAAATGAATAGCTTTTTAATCAATGAGTTGTCTAAACTCTAGTGCTATTAAAAGCGTCATTTCGCCTATTTTGAATATAATTCGGTTAGTAGGAACAATGTATTGCAATATGCAAGGATTGGTATTTGAACTTTAGATTTGTCACTTACTTACTTTAAGAGGTAAAATTCTAGCCATTAAACCACTTAACAAAAAACCAAATATATCATTTCATAAAAAAGAATCCTAATTTCATTATCTTGAGGTTAATTATTGCAAAAAGAATCCTAATTTCATAAAAAGAATCTTAGTTTATATATGTGTGTGTCTATTCCCTATGAAAATACTTTACACATGTGGTTAATTGTATTTTTCCATATCATTTATTAATGAAATATGATTCTTTACACATGTGCTTAATTGTAAACATTTTTTTTTTTAAAATGTAAAAATATTTTATTACTCTAAATTAATCATAACCATCACAACAATCAAAATATTTGATTATTATTTTAACTTTTTTTAAAATCATACACATGATTAATTGTGATATACTGATTGTGTAAAAAAAATTACACTCACTATGTATATATTAAAAATTAAACTCTTACGATTTTTAATTTTTGCATGCATTAGTTAGTTCACAATTATTAATAATTGTTAATTTTTGCATGCATTAGTTAGTCTCAAGCATCTGAACTAACTAATGCATGCAAAAATTAACAATTGCACAAGTATTTGAAGAGTGTTGTAAATTATTTCCAACGATACTACAAGACCAAATTGCAAATGGTAGAATATGAGAGCTGTAAAATTGCAAAACTAAAATATGGTAACCGGAATTATTGAGAAAAACTTATGTCTCACGTAACTTAAATATAAAGTTGGGTTATAGTTTATAAACGGTGATACCTTCCACCTTATAATCATTTTTAAAGAGTTAGAGTTATGCTCAACTCAAATTCTAATAGAAAACCTTATGCCTTTGCAGCCATGTCCATAAGAATTTATTTAACTGATGTAGTGCAATGGTAGAGTGAAGGTAAACTAACAAGAAGAAGAATTAATCTATGGTATCCTTTGGATTTTGTTTGTATTGCTATTTTTAAAATACGTATAAGTTGTAGAAGAAAAAAAATGTAAGAAATATAAATAACTACGTGGTGTTATGCACAATGTTCATATTTTGATGTTAAGTAAGGAACTCTAACCATTATATATGTTATCTTGAACCTATGAGTGGAAAAAAGAAGAAAGGTGGGAAAAGAAAAGAGTGAAAAATGGTTTTGGTGTATGTAAAACGCGGTGACTAAAAGACAATTTATAGGCTCCAAAGCACAAATTAAGATGAGATAAGACTAGAGAGGAGCTCAGCTAATGGAGATCATGGAATTGTTATTTGTGTGATTGAGAAAAATAAAATTGTGATTAAGTTAAACTAATGATCAAATCCTATATTTTGAGATGGAAGGATTAACTGTTAGTGGATATTAGGATAAAGTTTCAATTAATATATCTAGTCAAATGGGCCTTCGAGTGGACGACGGGATGAAATCTTTAGAATTAGTTGGTCTTGGGTTAAATACCATTTTTTTTTGAACCACCACTATCTGTCAAACGTATCAGTAAGTTCAATTTTTTGGACAAGTGAAAATAAAACTGCTCAAATCCGAAATATAATTTTTAAAAAAAAGTTTCAAGAAAGGAAAAGATTGCTTGCCCAAATGAGTGTGCGGGTCAAGGGGTCAAGGGGTGTAACTAAAAAAACAAAAAAAAAGCACACTAAAATAACCCTAGGCTCATGCACACGAGCCCATTCATTTTGTTTAAGTATTCTTACAACCTCATTTTTTTTTAAAAAAAACTTGTATTTATAAACGCTTCTAAGGTTTATTGAGTAGGCAATGTGGCACTTTTTACTTTTGAAATAGCACACAAAACTAGAACAATTTTATTTATTTTGACTTTAGGACCTAGTTACAAATTATTAACAAATATAAGGACTCAGTTACAAACTTTTTTAGCTCATAAATCTATTTAAAAATCTTTTAATCTATTTTTATTAAGGGTGTGTTTGGTTTAGGAGAGAGGTTGTGAAGAGTGAGTTTGAGAAGAGAGAAAGATGTAAGAAATATGGTAGATTTGATGTAGTGTTTGATATAAGAGAAATATAGAAGAAACAGAGAAGAAAGAAGTATTGATTATTTTTTAAAGTACCAAAATGTCCCTAGTTATAAAACCTTCCATCAAAGTTAATTTATTATATAACTTAATCCAACTTTTAATCTAAACTGTTGACGATGGTGATGATTTTTTTGACAAAAGATTAATATTCAAAATTAATTATTTCATTAATTTGTAATTTCATCCAAATAAATTAGAACTCAATTTTTTTATTCTTATTGGAACTCATGTGTTTAATAAAAACAAATAAGGAAAAGAATGAAGGAATAAATATTAAAAAAAAACGTGCATTTACGCCTTCAGCTTGTCTCCAACAACATTGCTTTGTTTTATGCTTCACATATTTGCAATTTGCAGGAAAGATAATAAATCATAAATGTAATTCAAATATAAATGTAAAAATGGAACAACAAAATTAAGCCACTTCTCTTTCCTGTTTCTTTGCTGTTCTGTGGAGAAAACAAAAAATGGTGGACCCCACATATTTTTATTTTCTCTTCTCTTCTCTCTTTCACTGCATTCCAAACAAGTGAAAGTCATTATCTCTTCTCTATTTCTCTTTTCTCTCTTTCTTATTTCTCTTGAAACAAACAGAGTGTAAATGAAAAATAGTATGTCACATGTCACTACGCCGTTCCTATGAAATAGGAGGCTCGGTTCTATTTTCAAAATATGCCCCAATATAATCAAAACGCAATTTGTGTAGCTAAGCTCAGAATCAGAAGAACTTTTAAACACAAAACAAAACAAAATAAAATTAAGTGAAAGAGAGGTGAAATTTACCTAACGGTGCCGTTTGGAATGTCACTCCTACGTCGTAGGAAAGGGGAAAACGAATAGTTTATGCGAAAAAGAAATAATTGTTGTGATTCTTTCAATGAAATAGTTTTTTCAAATTGATTGATTATGTGATTATTCAAATTGATGGTGGTTTAATAACATCAAATTTATGTCCAAAAAGTTAAACTAGAGTCTAGAAAAAACTCATACGTGTATTGAAGAAAAAAAAAAGTAACATATAATTTTTGGGATTTACTTTTCCCACCCTATGGCTTTCCTCGCGCGCCCTATTTTTTCCAAAAATGCCCTTGACTTTTCCGGATTTCGTAATCCGGAATGGTGTTTTTCTTTGTTAAAGGGTGAAAAAATGAGTTACGAATTTTTTCAGATTACGTAATCCGGAAACTTCATTTTTTTGGATTTTGTAATTCGGAAACTTCAAAAAATAGGGTGCACTGCATGACTTTTTTCAACAAAATAGGGTGTTATTGCTAAGATTCTTGGTGCTACTTTGGTTGTTCCTATTTTACAAGTTAATGTCATTTGGGGAGATGAAAGGTAAACTATATGATGAAAGGTAAACTATCATCAAACAATCTCACCGATGACAAACTTGTTTTCTCCGCCCTGTGTTTCTTCTTTAAGGACATTAGCAGCCAAAATAGATAGATCATTGAAGCGAACAAAACAGTAGCACCTATAATCGCTAGTATGATAGGTAGTAAAATGTTTCTTTTGTTTTTCTTACCTGCAACACACAAAGTGCCTCCTAACTTGTGGGTAACTTCATTGTTAACGCCACATAGTTTGTTGTTACCTTGGAGATCAACCTGGCTTAGGTTCATAAAAACACCTTCCATAGGAACTTCCCCTTCCAATTTGTTGAAGGACAAATTTAATTTCATCATATACTCAAGCTTTTCTAAACTCACGGGAATTGGACCAGTGAGATTGTTTGATGATAGTTTACCTTTCATCTCCCCAAATGACATTAACTTGCAAAATAGGAACAACCAAAACAACACAAGAATTCTAGCAATAACACCCTATTTTATTGAAAAAATCATGAAGTGCACCCTATTTTTTGAAGTTTTCGGATTACAAAATTCGAAAAAATGAAGTTTTCGGATTACATAACCCAGAAAAATTCGTAACTCATTTTTCACCCTTTAACAAAAGAAAAACACCATTCCAGATTATGAAATCCGAAAACTTCAAGGGCTTTTTTGGAGGAAAAAAAATAGAGCGCGTGAGTATCCCATATGGTGGGAAAAGTAAATCCCATAATTTTTTAATTTAAGTGGGGCTGGGTATTATAATTTTTTTTAGGCCCATAGTTTTTAGAGGCTCGGTTCGGTAGCGCTTCTTGTACTCCCCAAGGTCCGGCCCTGGTCACTACCATCAGCCAACGACCATTATCATAGCCTTCGCCTACTACCACCACACCATTGTTTGTATATACCATCAGCAATTTGCTAATGGCCACCATCAACTCTGATCTCCTGCAACAACCGTCGTCAACCACAACAATGTCTTGCTTTCGGCCACCATTATCGATTGTAGTTAGAGTTGTGTTTCAGGGCATAAAATTTAAATAAAAAAATATTGACATTTTAATATATTTTCAAATAATACAATTCATTTTTTAATCTAACATCATTGATTGATCGAATATCTCTCTATTAAAAAATAACGGGATTAATTGATTAAATAGTGGTTATTCAATTGATGAACTGTTTTTTTCTTTAATAAATTTTAAATGGATAGATGGATTTCTTTTAATACATTTACAATCCAAATCAAATCGAATTTCAAACAATTCAATCATTCTTCACCCTTAGTTTTTTTCTTGTTGCAACTTTTTCATCCGTAGCTAGATGTATGTATGTGTACATATATTCACATTTGCGCAATTATTAGATAGATAGATATTCGATAATAATTTATGCATTGTTTTTATTTCACAGCAATTATTGCCTCCAATTTATCAAACATAATAAGCAATAGATCCTTAATTTCACTCTATTTTGTAGCTAGGTCTTGATGGTATTGGGAGATCCAACTTGCAATAATCTTGACTTCTTGTTTCCTCACATCTTTAAGCCATTTTGGATCTTCCTTAGTTGAGTACCTTAGGTCGACATGATGAGCTCCTATACCCACAACACACGCGAATAAACATAGAGAAAAACGAAATGAAGAATAACAAAATGAGAAAATTAAAAACAAAAATTAATTAGCTAACCTTTTTTAGCAACTATAGCAGTTATAGTTTTTGATATATTCTTCAACACTCTACAAGCAAACACATAGTTAACGTAACGTGGTTGTATGTAATATGAGATTGTAATAACCGATTTTAGCATATAGTGACATTCATTATACTATGACATAATAATAATAGCATGCCTAAAATATATATCAATGGTGTGATGATAGAAGAGATAATAAGGCTTTACCCTCCACCACTCCAAGGGTCTCTTAAACCATTGAAAAATATGATGTTTCCCGCAGATCTTTTGAGAGCTATTTCAATATTCTGCAGATAACATATAATACATCAAATCAGCACGAACTTGGCAATATATGCAAAATGTAAATTTATACTATATCAAACCAAATTAAAAAATTTAATGATAATAAAGTAATTATAACTCACATGGCCACCAAATTCTGATGTAATCCAGTTGGGTCTTGGTACTACGTTGTAGGCAGATTTGCAGTATGCATTTCTGTCTTTGACTGACCACTTAGATTCTGGGAAAATGCTTTCCTTACTACTTGCTCCTTCGGGCATTATCATCTCACTACAGGCCTGTATGTACAAAGTATTTTTTGAATTTCATTATTATACTACTGATATAATGCTTTCTTCATTGTAGCAGAGAAATATTGTAAATGAGACAATTAAAATGGAAAATTCCTTCGCTAATTGAAATAGACTATCTAGTTAGAAGTGTCGTAGTTTGTTAATAGGTGATCGACGTATACTTTCAAAAGATGCCATGTTTGTTTATTTTCTTTCCTCTTAATTATTTTCATGGAGGGGTAGCTAGGAGGCTCGTAAGATCAATTGGTAAAAGGGGAATAAAGTCTGTTTGGATCGTGAAAAATTAGGTTTAGGGATTTGCAGGATTCGTCAAATTAAATATGTATTATTAGGGAAGTAGTGTTAGAGGTCGAGGACTCCCTAAAGTGGTTTATTGTTTAAGGTGTTGTATAATAAATACAGTTTAGTAATGGTATAAGGTGTTCAGTGTGGTGTTGGCAATTGGTTTGGAAATAATGTGTTTCTTTTGGCTCGTAATGGTTTAGATATTTTGTTCTGGTGTGATCCTTGGTTAGAGGGGACTCTCTCTCTATGCAAGATATAGTAGATTATTTTGGCTAGCTTGTGTTAAAAATATCTTTGTAGGTTGAGAGTGGATGACGAGTTTATTTTTAGAACAATGTTCCTTGTTGTATAATATTTCGTTGTAGAAAAACAAACAATTTTGATCAATGAATCTGGAGGCTCGAAGCAAATGAAGAGTACTCTGTAAAAGAATATCCTTTATTGTCATAAGTAGAGGTGGATGGTGATTCACCATTGCAGAAGATAATATGGAACAAGAAAGTCCCCTTAAAAGTGTCTTTTTATGTCCAACGATAATCGGAGAACAAGTTGCCTACAAATGATGCTTTATTTTGTGTGGGGGTTGCAGTAGTGTTGAAAATTGACAACACCTGTTTTTCGACTATGATTTTTGTGGGAGTATTTATTTGGTATGCAATTTTGAATTGGTTAGGCATTCTCTATCAATTTACCAATTATTGCTTTTAACCATGCCTATCAATTTTGTAGCTTCTTTCATTTTCAAAGACTTCTAATGAGAAAATTCAAGTTATTTGGTTGATTGGTATTTAACATTTGTGGAAAGAACTTAACAATAGCCTTTTTGTCCAAAAGAAATAAACTTTGTTACATATTATGGATAAGGTGAAGATCATTTTTTGTGGTGGCTCAAAGCAAAATCCCCAAAATTTGATTACAAATTAAATCAATGGTGGTCAAATTCTTTGTATTGCCATTGATTTGTGCATTCTTTTTGTTTTGAAGTTGGGTGTTTTTTGGTTTTTTATGGGATTGTTGTATGATGGGTCTAATTTGTTGTGGTGATAAATTTTGGATCTTTTTGTTAAAAGTTTTACATCGGATGGAAGATAGTCTGACAATGTGTTTATAAATGGAGATAATTTTCACCCGACAAGCCGGTTCAATGGGTTGTGTTAGATCCAATCACGATTTCTAAGACTTTTTCTTTTCATTTAGTTATAACTTTTAATTTAGCACATTTTGTGTGTTTGACGGTGTTTAACAAGTTATGATGAAAAAAATTTCAACAATCTAAAGATATTAGTTGTTAAAAAACTCCTATGATTTGTGTTTTGAAATTTGCAAAATAGTCATATAAATATTATTTTTCTTTCAACAAATATTCTTCAGTAAAAGAAAAACAATATTTTAACATATTTTGAAGACGTTCAAATATCATTTGTGATGTTTAATACATTCTTTTGGTATATTTTTAAAAACAAAACTTATTTAAAAGAAAAATTGAGAATAATCCTCGTGGAATTAAAATTGAATAATTGAGGGATGAGTAGAGAGTACCTGCCACTGCCATCCTCCAAGATCATGAGGATCAGAATGATCATTTAAATCGAAACATTTAGAGGTACCACTATAGTTGTAGTATATACTTGCAGCATCATACAACTTCTCTAATGTATTCTTTCCCGTCACTGAGCTGTCAATAGCCTCGCACATCTGAATCTCCCAAAGTCATAGTCAAATATTCTTTCGCACAAACAAACAAACAAATATGTAACACACTTCCAAACGCTTTAAGATATTTATTTATAAATAAAAGGAGAATATCCACTTCATTTAATTTGATTTCAATAATTAATTAGTAGTACTTCTAACTTATGAGATAAAAATATCATACTGTCAACATCATATCTTCTGGGTTTATCTAAAAAGAATGTAGATTGATAATTATCACAAAATGAAATGAAAGAAAAGTGGGGTATTTTTTTACAAAAATCAAAAAAAATTTAATGTTCGAGAAGTGCTTTAAAGCTAGTGTTGTATCTTTTCATTATAGTTTTTACAATTGGTGTCAAAATCTTTTTTTATGTGTAGGAATTGACTAATTTTTTCACTATTGTTGTACTCTGACAGTATTTTATGAGCACTTTCTGAGGTACATCTTGTACTTGAAAGTTGACTCTCTGTTTCAATATATCATTTTGATTTCTTAAAAAAAAAATATTTTTTAATATTTGACATTGTTTCATATAAGAGTGTGTATATACCTTTGTAAAAATTAAACAAAATAATGTATATTAGTAAAAAACCGAAATGAAATTTATTAAAAAAAAGTTACAATATTAGCTTGGATGGCCCGTTTATTTACTATTTTTTAAAAAAAAAAAAAAGTCAAATATTCGCTCTTGATATTGATTAAGATGAAATAATGCTATAGAAAAAATTAAAAATATGTTAGAATTTATTTTTACCAATAAACAAAATACAAAATTTATTTCTGCTACAATCTTCCTTTCTTAACCCGTTGGGTTTCCAATTATTTTTGCCAATAGATAAAATACAAAATTCTTACCAAAAAATAGTTTAAAAAAAATAAAACCATTTAAATTTGTATTGGTTTTGTTTTTCTTTTACTTTTCAATCTTTGAAAAAAAAATCTTAATACGCTACTTCATTGTCGTTATAATTAAAACTTAGAACACACTCCATCACACATTTAAAGGTGTTTAATTTACAAACCTGCCCAACAAACACAAGCACACACCCATTTATTGTATTTATTATAACACTTAACGAATTTAATAAAAAGATGTGGCATCATCAAGACATCAAATAAAATCAATCACAAAAATAAAATAATTTATTTAAAGATAAATATTAATTTAAGAGGGTATGGTTTGAACCTTTCTCACTGGATATGCCGGCAAGGGACTCAAGAAATTGGTTGGTGTTGGATAATCTGTCATGGCTGTATAAATCCAAGCCTGGCCAAGCCAGCCTTCCAAAGCATCTACTCCTACATAATTACTACTTACACCAAATCAATAATAAATTAAACAACTTCCATGATCCTTTTATTTCATATTAATTTAATTTCATTGTTAAATTAAATTAAACTACTTTAATTAAAATAAACTCACTTGCATATTCTGAATGATTTCCTTAGTAATTCTAGTCCTCCATGTTTTTTGGCTGTTTCTTCTATCAACTTCCATGACCCTTTTATCACTTTGTAACAATTTTCACTCTCACTCTGTAATATCCACAAAGTAAATAATTTTTATTTTTATAAAAAAAATATTGCTATTTGTCAGGTGCACGTGAAATGATATGTTACAGTAATATTGAATCTACAATTCAACGAGACACTATTTTTGACTGAAATATAATAAGACATTTACTTAATTAATTAATATTACTGGTTAAGAGCATGTTTCCGTGAGTAGACAAGTAAAATAAAACACAAAAGGTTTAGAAGTCACAGCTCAATTAATAAATGTCAAAATTGTAAGGCAGTACATTGTGACTCAGGTTTGAATCCGGAACCTCACAATGTGTGTGAGTTTATTTTCAATGGATTACCATTTCATTTAAAATCAAAAAAAAAAAAATCATACATCATTTTGAGATTACATTACTTCGTTAACATTACTTTCTCATAAAGTCATCACATGCAATTTTTTTTTTCCTTTCATTTTTTAGAATTAAGAAGTTAAATGAATTAATGTAAATTAAAATATAAAAAAGGTTTTCAGTTAGGAAAAGAAAATGAAACCCTGAAGTCTTGTGTGATGATGTTGTCGAAGGCATAGGGAGAAACCAAATCCTCAAATTGGAGGATTGGAGCCGATGATGCTAAAGCTCCTATTGCAACATGTGGATACTTCATCCTGAACCAAGCAGCCAGCACTGCAAAAACCAATTTCATTTTAGACTATGGTCCAAATTAGGGGGAAAAATTCAACAATTGCAAGAAGGTTTTTCTTAAAAATGCTAACCAATATCCGGACATTTGTTAAGGGATAAAAAATAGTCATAATATCAGTCTCAAATATTCTTTTCAACACAACTTTTTTTCTTTTCATTTCTTAATAAATGTCCTTAGCACAGTTGATCCTTTTAAAAAATTGTATAAGTTCATATTCTTGACGAGACATCATGGTTTTTAACATGTATCTACAACCACAATGCAATTACAATTAAGGTTGTATCAACCATATTAAAAGGCAATTTTTTAAAGGAGAATTTTATTTACCCATAACAAAAAGTTAGGTACCAAATACTAAAAAAAATGAATACATAATTTAAATTAGTTAAAAATAATTAAATATGAGAAAGTAATCTAGCTTTAAATGATTGGCTGTCAACTAATATATTGAACTAAACTCTAAGATAAGTAAGTTGTTATTTTCTTAAAAATACCAAGGATCGCATAACTACTGTTACCATAATTTAAAATCTCTTAAAAACTAAACACTTTAATTAAACAAATAAAAACAACAAAAATGAAATAGGCTTTTGATAATATAGATTATACTTCCTCCATAGGATCCTCCAAACACAACAACAGGGGACTCAGTTGCTGACAAATTTTTCCTGAGGTCAATGATAAGAGTGGCATAGTCAGCCAAAGCCTGCGCAGAACTAAGATATCCAAGTGTACTGCTATTTGCATATGCAACCTTCTTCTTGCCTCCAAATGGAATTGATTTTCCGTAGAATCTATGCTGCATTTCAATTTGTAATGCATAAGATAAACATATGTACATCCATACATATAATATATAATTCAAATTTAATTTCAAGACACTAAACACATATTTGAGTTGACAGTGAGTTTAACGAAATCAAGGCGACATAACTATTTTGTTGCAAAATCGCATTTATTTAGGTTAATTCTGTCAATCTCACTATTAATCCAAACATGTACTAAAATGTTGTCTCAAATAAGAGACAAAACGACAATGCAGTTGCGGTAGGGAATCCAATTTTATAAAGTTTACCTCAATAAAAACCAAAAGGGCATTGAAATTAGGTGCTTGCTCAAACAGAAAGCCAGTGTTCTGTGTAAACCACTCTATGTTCCCTTCATTTCCAGTATAGACAAAGATTGGAGCTTTCTTTTTGGCACCACCCCAATAAGTATCATTGATGAGATACCTTTGTTGAAATTTCTGATAACTCTGAGGGTTATAATTGAAGTGATCAAGTATTTGAGTGAAAAACTTTGTTCTGTAAAGACCATTTTGGACAGAACCAGAGTTTAGTTGTTGCTCTGGACTAATCACTGAATAAGGGAATCTTGGTATGAAATGGGAAGAAGAGAAGGTAAAGAACAGAAGAGAAAACAAAGAAAAGAGTAAAATTTTGTAATGGAAGAAGATAATTGCCATTTTTTCTTTCTGATGAAAGTTCAAGGTACAAATGAAAAAAGAGTGTTGCATAAAAAGAAGAGAATCTAAAAAATGCTCAAGTTCCGCAGAAAAAGCCTAGTGGTTGGGTCTGCTAGTGACAGAAGAAATGGGATTGTGGACCATTCTTTAATTTTTCTTATATGAAAATGATTATAACATTCTTAAAGTGTGAGAATTTTGAGATCAGTAGGAAAAGAAAATTAATAGAATAAAAGGAAGAAAAATACTAAAAAGGATTATCAATAATGAGATGAGCAAATGGAAAGAAACAAAAGATCACGGAAAAAAGAAATGTGTCAGTGTTATTGGCCATATAATGCATTTTGGCTTGGTTATAATACGTCACTCTCATATATATTTATTTTTGGGCGAAAATATTTGAATGTTCAATGCAAATACATCGAGTTTGGCTTTTCGTCTCTACAAAAAAAAAAAAAAAAATA
>Ga0228710_1001129_pt1 | contig 38867 bp, 14 predicted proteins | sample MedpolnodulmetaG_FD_177995 | JGI IMG/M metagenome (GOLD analysis project Ga0228710, IMG submission 177995) | Root nodule microbial communities from Medicago polymorpha collected in Santa Monica, California, United States - pink nodules | ecosystem: Host-associated > Plants > Roots > Nodule...
ATCAACAATGATCACTAGATTCATTGGTGGTGGTTTTTTTTTTTCTAAAAAAAAAAAAAGTTGGCTTAAATGCTCATTTGATCTTTATTTCAAAAAATACGAAGTTTTGGTCCACCTATCGTAAAATTGGTTTTTCAGTCCCTTATTTTACTTTTTTTTCTTCTTCTGAATTTTGGTCCATTATCTCATTGTAATGAACTAGGATAGACAAGTAGAATAGAATATGCCTAAGTGATGAGTCGTTCTTTTCTAGAAGGATCTAGAGAGATCAATTGTGATGAGTCATTAGTTAAGTTGTTAGAATACCAACTTTATAAATAAGTGATTAGTGATTCTAATCATTATCAAACAAAATGAATGAATTTAATGTTCAATCTCTAATCATTTCTAAACATTAAATTCATTCATTTTGCTTGACAATGATAACAACCACCAATCATTTTATAACGTTGGTATTCTAAAACCTTACCCAACGACTCATCATAATTGATTACTTTATATCCTTCCAGAAAACCATGACTCATCACCTAATATAACTTGGGCTTATTCTATTCTACAAGGTCTATCTTAGTTCATTACAGTCATTTTTTATGACTTGACTTATTCATTTATGACGTAGCAATGCTCATTAGGTGACATTGTGTATCTCAGCAAAAATATGTTTACTAAACGCTGCCATGTCATAAATGAATACGTCATTTCATCAAAAAAAAAATGGTGCAAAAATGAGATGAGACACCAGGATTCTAAAAAAAAGTTAAATAGGGGTCCAAAAAATCAATTTTTAAAATAGGGAGACCAAAACTTCATATTTTAGAAAATAGAGGGACCACAAGTGCATTTAAGCCAAAAATGTTTATCAAATACAATAAGTTAATTTAGTTTATTTAAAAGATTTGAATCTAATTCCTTTCATCAAGTTGCTTCATGGGATGGCCTATAAACGACCATTACCATAATAACATTCAAAGTGTATGGATGCGTTTGGATGTATAAATGTATTTGAGAACTCATCCTTGGAGATAACTTTTGGGATGAGATCCAAGCCCATTTAATATGTTATTAGAGTTTATTTCGTTAAAAAAACGCTATTAGAGTTTATTGATTTGGCCACCCACCAAAGGTATGAGCTACAAAGGTATCGGACGGGCAGAATGTAAAAGGCATGCGCTCATGATCCTTCACATATTGAGTGTCGATAGAGGAAAAGTTGAAGGTTTACTGAATGGCTTTCACTGCTGTGGTATCAAAGTCAATCCAAGATCTGGGCTATAAGGTTTTTGCTATTGGACCACTCGAATCACACTCAGATGTCCAATCTTGGGGTGAGGTTGGTGTGTTAAGAGTCTCGCATTGAATTAGATATGACTTATGTGGGGACAATCCTCACCTTACAAGCTTGCTCATTCATATCTTTCGCCTTTCCTGTCTTAAGGAAATATAGACACTGTAGAATTGGTGTGCTTATGGATTTCAAGGGTTAGGACAAGTGGAAAAAGCTTTTGTTCCGCTACTAGAGGAAGCATGCTCTCATCATCAACAAGTGAAGGATGATGAGAGCATGCTTTCTCTAGTAGTGGAACAAAAGCTTTATCCACTTGTCCTAAACCCTTGAAATCCATAAGCACGCCAATTTTACTGGAGTGTCTATATTTCCTTTAGACAAGAAAGGCAAAAGATATGAGTGAGCAAGCTTGTAAGGTGAGGATTTCTCCCACTTAAGTCCTATCTAATTCAATGTGAGACTCTTAACACACCGACCTCACCCCAGGGTTGGACATTTGGAGCGTGATTCGAGTGGTCCAATAGCAAAAACCTGATAGCCCAGATCTTGGATGGACTCTGATACCACATCAGCGAAAGCCATTCAGTAACCCTTCAGCTTTTCTTCTCACGACACTGGATATGTGTAGGATGATGAAAGCATGCTTCCTCTAGTAGAGGAACAACCTGAGCAATATGTGACTCCAACACAACTTCAATACCTACCATTATGTGTAGCGTGGGTCCAATTCCTAATGGGATTGTAATGGTTTGATGCAAACATGTCCATATATAACTTTTTATTGTTAATTCTTATCTTTTTATTACATTTGTATATTACTGATTAGGGAATTGAGGTTTTAATTTTGAAAGCCATAATTTGTGAGATCTAATAATTTTAGGGGTTCGCAGTTATAAATGTTGGACCCTGGATATGGAATCCCAGTCTATTTTTACTGGGACCATGAACTGGAAAACTGCATTCTGGCATTGATGGTATGCATCCGTAGCACATTTGATGATAATGGATAAATAGGTCTTGGGTCATATTGATTTATATGGCTCAACATTTAAGACACTTCTTTCCCTAATATGATTACTTGTTCAAAATGAATTTGCGAGTATTGAGAATTGTTTTCTCTTAGAACATCGAAGGTGAAATGTGGATATGGTTTTCTTAAGACATTATTTTTTATACTATTTTTGTTGTTTCATGTTTTATGCTTCATAACTTTACATATCGGAGAACAATCTTGAGTTCTGATTAGTAGTGCACATATCTAATGCCTTCTAGAAAGGAAGCTAAATCTGCTATGATTATCATAAAATATACAACAATTAAAAATAGTTATTCCGCCTTTTCAACTGCTTCTTTAAATGCTAGCTTGTTCCTATTGGAGTATAAAAATACTTGGGACACTCTAAAGCACCGGTACATCATAAATAGTGAAGTACTGTTACCAGGTACGTACCGGTGCGGTACGGCTAAATATACTAATGCTTTGGTTGGTTACGAGCCTTCATATTCTCTTATTATGCTTGCCATTGGAGTTTCTGACCCAACAATAATCACTGTAGTTCTAGCTACACAAACTTTTTTTCCTCCGTCTATGGCTCTTCATAGTATGGTTGGCGTGAACTGTCTACTTTCTTCCAAAGTGCAACATTACATTAGTGATGTTCTTATGCCTCAATGTCATGCCCATGCATACTGATTACATGTGCTTTATATACGTCTCACATATTTCTGATATGTCTCACTAATGTCTGCTTCCTCTATTTTCCTATTAATTTTCAGAAAATGGGGGATACAAATGAAGAACCATCAAGCAATGCTGCAAAGGCAAGTGTTCACCACTTAAATATAACTTGGATCCATGATGCTCTCTTGTCCCCTATTGGTCATTTCCCTTCTCAATGGATGTAGCGTGAATTATATTTACTTATTTATTTGCTTGAACAGGTATTACACATGAAATCAACTGTAAAACAATTGCAAGCTGTTACCTCGGTGGAACTTAATAAATTATTGAGGGAATCAGAAGGTTTTACTATAAACCTTCTTACCGAACATGGATCATTGCTGAAGGTTGTTTCATACTCAACGTCATAATGCTATTTTACAGCTTGTTTTATCAGACCCTTAATTCTGATCGTGGTTGTACAGGTTGACATGGAAAAGCTTGCAGGATCTCTTCCAATGCACCTTGCGTCAGTTCTGATATCGTCCAATAGAGACGAGGCCATGTTCAAATACGTGTTATGTGGTGTTCGACTATTGCATGTCTTGTGTGATTTATCCTCTCGAAATTCTAAGTTTGAGCAGGTTTGTACTTTTAATGCCTATGAACATTTGTCACGTTCTGCTTCTCTTGTGGCTGTGTTTTGTTTTTCCTTTCATGGAAAAAATGTTACCAGAATGTTGAAGAATGATATTTATCTAATTTAGAATTTATAGTGTACTAAATAATGCTTTGCTGACCAGTGCTAGAGTCTGTTAGTCGGACACCCTATATTTGGAGAATCGGAGATAAAGCAGGAAACAAGTTTAGTGGTAATTTCACAGTGTGGCTTGGGGGGGGGAGTCATGCAAGAAACTTGATTTTAGCAAAACCCAAGTTTCATCACTGTTCACACCAATTGTAGGCAAAGAAATACAATTATTTGAGTTCTGTGGAAGTTGTATTTGCAATCCTATACATTTTGTTTGTTTGCAGAAAATAACCTTCAGTGGTTTCCTATGGATATTCATTTTCCTAAGTTGAGTATTAAAAGCTATGGTTCCAATTTTTGTAATACTGTTTCGGAATATGATTACAGATTTTTCTAGATGATGTAAAAGTGGTGACGCAGATGATTGAAATGGTTTTTTTCATGCTAACTGTTCTTGCTGGTTACAGACAGGTATTTCTCAATTCTTCTCTTTACATGTTGATCTTCTGTGTTGTCAATCCATATTGATCTTTACATGTATGTTGCAGGAAGGCCATGCTTTTAGTCATGAGCACCTTTTGCATTCAACTCTTGTAGCATGCAATTTATATCTGTTAACAGGGTTTATTTCAACACAATGGAGAGATATTGCACATGTGTTGCTTGCACACCCCAAGGTACAAAATCACCCCCACTTCATGTCTTAGATGCTTGATTCAAAAACTTTCTTTATTTTGTTTGTGTCTATTTGTGGTAACTGGTTGAAAAATACATTTTTTTGTACTGTCGCAACTATTTCAAATCCTTTTTTCTTAACTCTCACATGTCAAACTTAAGAACAAGAAAACAGCCAAGCCTTATTCTACTGGGTAGGGTTGGTTACATAGACCAAACAACCCACCCATCTAGGCGATCCTTTTTGGCATATAATTTTGTCTTGATCTACCTCTACCGTTAACTATTGGACTATCATCCATCTAGTCAACCTTCCTTATTGTTGCTCCTACAAGTCTTTTACACACATGCCCAAACCACCTAAGAAGAGCTTATACCGTCTTTTGTGTGTTGTATGCTACCCCATGTTTCTCTTAATGATTGTATTACTAATTGTATGATTGTATTACTGGGTAGGGTTGGTTACATAGACCAAACAACCCACCCATCTAGGCTATCCTTTTTGGCATATAATTTTGTCTTGATCTACCTCTACCGTTAACTATTGGACTATCATCCATCTAGTCAACCTTCCTTATTGGTGCTCCTACAAGTCTTTTACACACATGCCCAAACCACCTAAGAAGAGCTTATACCGTCTTTTGTGTGTTGTATGCTACCCCATGTTTCTCTTAATGATTGTATTACTAATTGTATGTTGTCTTGCGTGTGACCACTCATTCACCTTGACATTCATATCTTTTTCGGCAGAGTTCAATTTATTGTTGGCTCTTTATGTCCCAAGATTTAGTCAGCATTGCATGTCTTGTAACTAAGCTGTGAAATTTTCCTTTACACTTGAATGGTGTTTTTCTAATGCATATCACATGAAACATTCTTAAAGTTTGTGTTAATTTTACTTGCTAACAAAATGATACTAGACTCTTGAAGCGAACAATTGTGTGCATTTATATATATATATAAATAAAATAAAACTGTGTGCATTGTTTGGAAACAATGAAAATGTCAAAAAAATATTTTCATTATTTCTAAAAATGCATCATCTCTAATTAGCATTTCATTTTCTCCCCATCACAATGGTTCATTTCAAGAGTCTCACTTCTTATTAGCAAGTTACTGACCACATATTTTAGAAAATGAAAGCAGAAAGTGTTTTCACAAAGTAAACGGGACCTTGTATTTTTCCAAACACTAATAAAAGGGAATTTTTTATGTCGAAAATTAATTTTAACTGAAATATATACCAATTCAAGTTGCATTTATTTCAATCTGTTGTTGCATGCATCTAGAATTATTTTCTAATCAGCTAATTTTTTTTTTAGAGAAATGCCAACCTTTTTTTGACAACTTTCGCTCTCATACTCAAATTATGTTTTACTTTATCTCTCTATTGCTTTGGTTTTTGTGCCAATACCTCATTTTCTTTGTAAAATTTTGGTTGTCTCAAAAGTTGTCATATAAATGGATGTTCAAACAACACAACTCTTTTATTTATTTAATCTCTATTAACAAGTCCTCCCTATAAGCTTAAGTTGTTGGGTGAAAGCACATCTGTACATTTGATGTGTTCTATAACTTTTCTTAGCAAATTTTATTTCTTACGGCATTTTCTGGAAGTCAATATAATTTATATATCAGCTGATGATACATTTTTGTGCCTTGGATAATGATGAATTCTATGATAGGTTGATATATTCATGGATGCAGCTTTTGGATCAGTTCGTGTGGTTGTTAGGTGTCTTGAGACTACACTTGTAGCTTATAATGAAGATATTTCCATGGAATCAAATCTGACGGCAGAAAGAGTAGTTTATTATCTCTGCCAGCAGTGTGAAGCTTCTTTACAGCTTCTTCGGTCATTATGTCAGCAAAAATTGTTTAAGGAGCAACTTCTTAAGAATAAGGTTTCCAAACTTAACTTACTAGATAAGTTTTGAGCACTTCGTCAAGGGTGATTATATATGAGGGAATTCTTCTAAAGTTTGTTTGGAGATGAGAACAGTATGGAGGCCCAGCTGCATCCTTTGTCTCTCTCAGTCGCAATACAATTTACTAAAATTGGGACAGCTCAATAAATAAATCACACTAAATTCCTTCTCTGGTAAAAAATCAAGTAATTATATACTATGCATCAATAAAGGAAGACATCATATGTTTATATCTTTTGCTATCTTCAAGATCACCCTTTTCTCTCACCTCTAATGGCTGAACAACCAAAAATTCGAGTAGCATCTCAATTTATGCCTTTTTGACTCATTGTGGTGCTTTACCTTTTAGGAATGTAATATAGGTTTATGAAGAGACTGCAAAACTCTTTTTCCATTATGGTTGTGTTTGTTTCAGTTGATTGTTGGTTTTCCTTAGAATTCGGGTTAACTCAATCCGACAAAACCGGTTTGTAGTGTGAGGGGTGTACATTCTTTATAAACCATTTACAGATGATGCCTAATGTTATTGCATTGATTTGTTGATTGAAAGGACAATATGTGCTTCATACACGTTTTTCTTTCTCTTACAGGAATTATGCGGAAAGGGGGGTATCCTTCTTCTTGCTCAATCCATCTTGAAGTTACACATTCAACCATATACAACGAATAGAATCACAGCAGCTATTTCTAGGCTAAAAGCTAAAATACTTTCAATTGTGAGTCAAATGGAAAAGTTCACTTTAAATCCCTGCTTTTACCTTTAATCTGCTCTATAACCATTGCATATTATTTACCATACTGTCACTGCTTTCATTTCTCAGTTGCTGAGTTTGTGTGAAGCAGAAAGCATTTCTTATCTTGATGAAGTAGCCAGCACAGCAAAGAGTTTAGATTTGTCTAAATCTGTTGCATTAGAGGTTAGTTTTCAGCAAATGGCAAGAATTTGAACAGTTGAAGATATAGGGCTGAACTGTTATATTGGGATTTTGCTGATAGTTGAGTTGCAAAAGTTATAGCCTAATAATTACTTTATTGACTTTTTCTGCCACTCCATTAATATTACTATTATCTGTGGGTATGTTGCTCATCAACTGGGATTGGATTTTTGAGTGCTAAGCATATAATATGGGTTGTTGAGTTAAAGTATAAGTTCTTCAGAAAATCTTTAAATTGACATCGTTCCATGGTGGTCTGCTGTATGTGTTTGTTGTGCTATTAAGCACGTTGATTTCTTTATCATCAGGTGTTTGCTATTTAATATGGTTCTCGTGATATAGGTTTTTGACTTGTTGAAGAAAGCTTTTGGAAGAAATCCCGGGCATCTCACTGCTGACAGAAGTCACCCAATGGGATTGGTACAGCTCAATGCAATGCGTCTTGCTGACATTTTCTCCGATGATTCAAATTTTCGATCTTACATGATACTTTGTTTTGTAAGTCTATCCTTTAAAGACAATAAGTTAACCTGCTTTAGTGTCATTGACTTGGTAGTAGATACTAGCAAGCATCATTCTGTTTTGTTTGTAGAAATACACTCGATTAAAATCGTATTTACTTATTGTTTTATTTTTTAATTTGTAGACAATGTATTATATTTACACATCTCCCTTGATTTGCGTGTGATTCCAGACTGAAGTTCTGACAGCAATAATTTCACTCTCCCATGGAGATTTTTTATCCTGTTGGTGTTCATCAAACCTCTCAGAGACAGAGGAGGACGCAAGTATTGAATATGATATATCTGCTGCAGTTGGATGGGTTTTGCATAATACTTCACCGGATGTGAAGGATGCCACAAATTTGGAATTCAACCTAACCCCGAGTAGCATGCTGAAAGCTTCTTACGCACATCATAGGACATCATTATTTGTCAAGTTCTTTGCAAATCTTCATTGTTTTGTTCCCAATGTTTGTGAAGGTAGGTTCCTTGTCAACATTCTACACATATTAGGCCAAATTTGGCTGTTTTGTAGAAGTATTTCCTCATATAACTAGACCTTTTTTTTTGTAATTTTAATCTCCAGAGCAAGAAAGGAACCTTTTCGTTCGCAAGGTCATTGAGTGCTTGCAAATGGATCTATCTAACTTGCTGCCTGGGTTTTCTTTTGATTCTGACGCTCCTAAAGTTTCCATTGCTAGCAAGAACCTCCGTAATGATTGTTCTCATGTAATTATTCTTGCAGGAATATGAGCAACATCTAGCTACTTTCTTACAATTAACCTTTTTTTTTGTAGGCTCATTGTTAAGTCATGCAGAATCTCTGATTCCGAACTTCTTAAATGTGGAGGATGTACAACTTTTAAGGTTACGTGTCCCTCTCATAAACGTTGCTGTAGCACTTGGCACTTTCAATTTCGCATGACTGATTTTGAAATGTTATTTGCATGATTATTCATGCATGAGTCATATATACAATACATACTTTATTTCAAGTAAGTATTTTCAAGGATAATGATGAAATGAAGTGATTGTTTTTGTTATTTTTTCCTGAAAAGGGGAGCTTCCTGATAATTGCATGCTTCCTGTTTTGCTTAATGATAAAAAATCAGTAGACATTCTCTTCTGGTGATGGTTTGCATGACATATTTACTATCTTCTTGACAGTCAAGTTAGGAGGACACTTTAATCTGCCATTTTTGTTCTATTTACGGACTAAAATATTGTTTTTTAAAGTACAAATATCTACATACTTCTCCTCAATATTTTTTCGAAATGAAAAAAGAAATAGATGAATAGCAACCGTGCTGATGATAACTAACTTTCATAATAAATTTTCCTGGGTGAGGATAGACCAAAAATTACCATCTAAATTTTGAAATTTTAATATAACTTTCTGCTAGCCATTTTATTTATGCTACAATTGGAATTTCAATAAACTCGGTTTTATGGCAGTCTCAATAATGTGTTCTTGGAAACTCTTTTATAGCAATACAGTTTCTTTATGTTGACTTTGTTCTTTGTCATCTCCCTCCCAAACTTCAACTCCCTGTTTAGCATAGGAAACATTTTTCGGTTTTATTCAACAAAGAAAAAACATTTATCTGTTAATCATTTTGCTCATAAAGATCCAGTGTTATAAATTATAATATCATCAGTAATTAAACAACTTCTGTCTGTAAATTGTTTGTAGGGTGTTTTTTGGCGAATTGCAATCACTATTTACATCAAATGGATTTGGGAGAAATCGTGTTCAAGTAAATTCTTGTACTTTAGTTCGAGCTGTCAATATTGTCCTTTTATGTTCAATCTATTTTTCTTCTATACTTATTCCCATTCTTAATTGATGTATGTGCCCAACCACTGCCAGAAAACTCAGGATGGCAAATGTGAGGAGTCGTCTTGGGATAAGTTTTCTAAACTCAACATCAATGAGTGTTATCAGGTATTTTCAAGGATTTTTATTTTTGACTCAACACATTAAATGATAAGTAGCTTGTCCTCAATATAGTGACTTGAGAACAATGAGAAGTTTGATTTCCTGTAGGGGGCTCAAAGTGCCGGGGGACGCCCATTACCTTTAACTGGTAAAGAACAAGCTGATCTTAATAAGAAGGGAGGTAAAGTCGAAGGAATGTTGGAGAATTCTGCAAATCCAAACTTGGAACAACGTAACACCACAGCTGAAGACACAATTCAAGGCAATGGCCCAAGTCGGCAAAGTCAGGTAGAAAATAAAGGCATATCTGGTAAAACAGCATCAGGAGGAGCAAGAGATATTGACAAGGATGCTCATAAAATTGAAACAAGTTGCTCAGATGCCAGTTCTGCAAAAGGAAAGAATGTTGTTGTTCATGTGGATAACGGTGAACTTTCAAGATCAAATGAGCGTCTTAAAAGAGTTGGTGTTGAAGAAAATCCAGAAGATGAAAAGATTGAGCTCGCACAGAGGAAAAAACGAAAACGGACTATAATGAATGCAGAACAGGTGACAATGATAGAGAAGGCACTCTTAGATGAACCTGATATGCAGCGGAATGCAGCTTTACTTCAATCATGGGCTGATAAATTAAGTTCAGATGTATGTTAAACGTGACTCAGCTCTTGAGTAGAATTTCATTGACATATTTACTTGAGACTTTCTTGCATGTTTTTCAGGGTCCTGAGGTTACATCTTCGCAGCTTAAAAATTGGTATGCTTTGTTACGTAACTTGTCATATACTAGTTTGTTTAAGGTGTTTCTTCTTTTTCTCATTGCACTGCATGCTTCTTTGTAGGAGTTCAGGAACTGATACATGACCTATTTGCTATATAGGATCAGATAGTGAAATATCTAGTATCAATTTATATATCAAAGTTTCTTTACCAAAATTATGCTGAAAGTTTTAATATCTTACCTGAAGCTAAATCATGGTCTCTGAAACACACTATTATACAATTAAATGTTTTGGTCTCTGAAATGTTATTTGGACTTGAAGTCGTCAATATCTTAAGCAATGTTTATAATTGAACGCCATTTCTGTCTATCAGGTTGAACAATCGAAAAGCTAGGCTAGCTCGTACAGCAGCTAAGGATGTTCGGCCAGTAGCAGCTGATGTCGACAATCAAGTCTCAGACAGGCAGAGAGGGCCAACAATTGGGTCCCATGGCTCACCTATCAGTGCAGGTATTCATCACATGGAACAAAATGTCTTTTTTACCGTGTGAAATTAGTTAAACCTGAGCCTTCACTGGCTGTATTTGTATGTTGGCTCTCGATAATTTGGTCATTGTGATGCAGGTCAATATGTTGTGCTTGTTGGTGTGCAAGGAGAGGAGATTGGGAAAGGAACGGTGTTTCAGACGCAGGATAAGTGGTTTGGGAAGAACTTGGAGGAATCAACAACCTGTGTTGTGGATGTTTGTGAGCTCAGGGTTGATAAAGGGTTGCGGCTACCCTACTCGTCAGAAGCCATTGGCACAACATTTGCAGATGCTCAAACAAAGTTTGGTATCATGAGAATAGTATGGGATTTGAACAAAGTATTAGCGTTGCGGTCGGACTGAGTTCGGGATGCTTCGATGGCTGATGATGTTCCTTTGCTACCTGTTGTAACTTGTAATTATCAATCTTCCTTGCGGTTCCAAATCCATATGGTCATATGTATTATATTTCCATAGCCATCAGCTGAGAAGAACAAATTTACCAAGTAGAAAGAATCATGACCATTAGAGAAGGGACTTGTAGAAAGCAGAAGAAGACAGTTATGGACAAAGGAAGGGTGATTCAGCAATGATAGTATAGGATATAAACAAGAGTTATAGCCGGTTACAAAAATGTTAAGTCGGGTCTTATTTTATACATGTCTCATTTTATGTTTGAAAGTAATAATTTCAAAAACATTCCAATTTCAAGATATTTTGTATTTTTATTTTAGGCAGTAAGTTGCCATGGATGTTGTATGTGATTTTTAAATGTTGGTCTACCATGAACATGAACTACCTATCAAAGTAAACTATGGTAGAATTCGTCGTTTGGATATGCAAATTAATAGGTGATTTTTGGGAAATTTAATAGGTGATTAGAATATTATTTTTTTTTTGTACAATTAAAATAGTTATTTGTTTGCGAAGAAGAAATAATTGTGTTTAATGTTTGTGTTAAGTTATAGAAACATTTTGCCTCATAAAGATACAGAATAATAAAAACAAGGGAAATTCCATCTAGTTTTTAAATTACACCTATCTTCCATGTACTCCACTAAAAGAATTTCGCTAAACATTCTTTTGCTGCATTTACGTCTCTACTGCACATTAAAGTGAAAATTTTAACTGTCATAGTGAATGACAAGAAGAGACGTAGGTGTGGCAAAAGAAATAGAGAAATCTACAACATTTTTTGGATAACTTTTAAGACAACCTTTTTTTTCCTTGTTTGGGATAAAAAACAATAGAGAGAAAGAGGTAGAGAGTAAGAATACAATGTTACTATGAGAGAGTTGTTATAAAATTTATTCCAAAATGGTTGTACAAATATAAGTTCTTAAAAAAATATTTGATGCAGTTTTTTGTTTTTTAGTGAGTGCAAGGGAGGTGAATGCTTTTGGAAAACTAGATAGGGTGAGAGTGTCATTTAAAAAGACCATAAGAGAAGTCAATGTAATTTTTCCTACAAAATTAACAAAAAAAAAAGCTAAACCATCAAGATTCATATAGAAATAAAGGAGCAAAATGCAACGAAAGAAAAGGGGATTAAACCAAAACTTTTTCAAAAGTAAACAAACTTATAATTAGGTTGACCTTGTCTATTTCAAGCAATAACATTTGGATCATAAAAAAATAAAGTTAAATATTAAAATTTTGCACACTTTGCTTATAGATTATGCTATCATAAATAACTAACCAAAAATGTTATTAGTAATTGATTGACCCCAAAAATTACAACAAAACTTCCATCTTTCCCTCCTACACATTCCTGCTAAAACTGAACAAATACAATTTTGCTTGAGCAACGCATTATACATATCTCAATCATTAAACATCTTTTGGCTTCAGTAAGGTCTATAATTGATTTCCCCTGTGGAAAAATGCGGGGTTAACAACATCCTTTACAAGTTCTCTATAGTTATGACAGTGATCCCAAAACCCAGTAATCTAGCCGCACATGGTGGCGCTGTCTGAATTTAAGTCAAACCAGTTCTATCGATCCATGATATTAATACTGAATGTGCAGCTCTTGAACTCAAAATTGAACCCGTTCAGTTCAGACATTGTCAGGTGTAAGGTCAGCATGCTTTACCTCCATCTCAGTCACGGGTTGTCCTTCAAATCATTGGAATTCTCATTTTGAACAGGTGCTACAGAGGAGGTTGTCTTCTGAGGTGCTTTCTTCCAAAAACTTTTTGCATAAAGGGAACTGAAGACAATGACCTGACAGTGTGATGCCATTACAATGTTTAGCACTAAATTTATCAAGGAAATGAGTGGAATCATTGGATCACACTTTTAAGTGTAAGCTTTCACCACTATACTTGGTTTGATTTTGATTTTAATCAAAATAAGTGCAAAGAGAGATAAAGAAATAGTGTGAACTTAAAGTGCAAGTGCAACACGACTCCATTCATTATAATGTTGAGAAAAGGTAAAAGGCTTACGGCTCCAATCCACTGTTCCCAGCTAAGAGGATGAGAAAACCACACACACGACAACATAATGCTCACCAACTGCAACAATTTCAATAAAACTTTATAAAAACATTGAAATATTATGCAATTATAGTGAAAATGATAATTAGATTTCTCTGTGCAAGTTACCTGTCTTGTGGTCATTATGGTCGCAAAAGTCAGAGCACCAAAAGTGCGAATTGTGTAGGAAATAAAAAATTGACTAATTGTTGCAACCTGTGTAACCCAATAATAAAACAAACTTCAATGAAATAGATGATGAAAAGGGGAATTCTTGTTTTTGATTTTTAAGCCAAAGAAGGGAAAGCGCTATAGTAATAGGGATATTGATGTGGATTTTAAAAATATCTTAAAACAAACAGAAAAGGAGAACGCGATATAAATTTAAAACAGATGTAATTTGCTTACAGTTGAAAGTAATGCTATGTCAAAGAAACAATCATGATGCCGATATACAAATTCTACCGCTGATATCATTTGTCCTTGTACAATAAGACCTACATAAAAAAAATCAAATATCAAAAGAGTGGATTTCTGGCCTTGAAGCTGGAAGAGAAACAAAGCTGAACCAAAATACACGAGAACTCAAATTTTAGAAAGAAAAGATTACTACTATTATTTAAATAAGTCTAGATAGTTTATACAACACTCAGAATATTGGCTATCAAGATAGTTAGTAGTTATTTAGCAGTTGGGACTATGAGTATTCTTTGGTGAACAGCTACCACATAGAAAATGAGAAAGGAAGGCCTAAACGAAACACCAAATCAAAGGTTGCCAAGGTCAAAATTAGTACTTAATAACTGAGAGTCTTCAGGTGCAAGTTATATACTGTATTTTGCAAAGCACCATCCAAGATTTCTAGAAAATTTATCCATTGCAAACATTTACCCACAAACATGACTCCAGCAAATAAATCATTACACTACTGAGCAAGATATTGTTAGACTCAAACACTAGGAGGATAGAATGGGAAATATTGAAAATACTCACTGAAATGACTTGCAATATAACTGAATGAGACAGGTTGCATAAGGGGGGTGGGCAGAAATTGATTCGGGAATCAGTGGAGTTTATTAGAGGGCGTAACAGACTTGGAGAGGGTGTCTTGGAATTCAGGAAATTGGTGTGTGGTGGTAACTGAGCAGTAAGGCTGGCTCTCTCTCAGTCCAGGATTTCTTTCTTAGATTTCTTTCATTACTATCCATCTTATAAGGAGCTTGTTCCAATTCAGTAACAGTTTCATTTTCTTTTCTAGTTTGGGTGTACATTCAATTTCAGAGGAGTTTCATCGCTGATCAGGATCTATTTTCCAGAATACACATATATCAGTTTCTTTATATTTGCCGACTCCTATCATAATGACAAATATAATGTTCAATTTAAAAATTCACTGTGAAATTCTTAAACCAACCTGTCAAGCTAAGAAGACAAGAACACAATGTTGTGTAAAATATCTGATTATGTATCTCCATGTCATAGCCTCTAAACATCTTATCTTGGAACGTGCTAGTAAAGCCATCAAACCTATAACACAACAAAAAAATGATTTGACGGGGGACTAGTATATGAACCACTTTTGGAGATAAATTCTTAAAACAAGCTGAAATAAGCATGCATTCGAGAGCCTGGAAAAAAAGTTCAAAATGCAGATTAGTCCAAAATGAGGTTTTAAGTTTTAACTATATAATGCAGCTTAAAATAACCTGTACTGCTTAAACCAACAAAAACAGTTCATAATGATTATATTTGCCCATAATAACTAAATTTTGAAAGAGGGAGGAATGAAAATTACAAGAACATCATTCAAAGTTTACTGGAGAGGATGTACTTGCCAGCAGCATTGAAAACAGTTTGATAAATAAAATATCTTCCGTGACACAATGAATGAAGGTAGCATTGATTTTCGGTCTTTTTTTCCCCATATAACACATAATAATTCATAAAACAACTTATCGTAGGAAGAGATTTAAGTTCTGTAGTGATACCCAAGATAGCCAACCATTAGAAGAACACCCCAAACTGTATTTTCCCTTCCTCTACTGTATGGACTTATGTCTGTTCCTGCCTACAATAAAAACACACAAGCGTTTCTTTAGCTTACTGAAGAATGATGCCAGCTTATTAGGTGATTATGCATCAGTGACTATATAATCAATTAGACTCAAGAGTAAGAAAGTGATATTTGTTATGTTCTACTTGCTAAATGGAACATGAGTCAGAAAACATATGTCAACAAAGGCACTCTATAAGATGCTATAAGGATATAAATATGGTCTGGATTGAAAGTCAAGATATCAATATCAAATCTGCAGCTCACTACTCCATTGTTCAAAAATGTGTTTTCTATCTTAACCACCTCTCTCCCTCTAGGTCTTTGTCATCAAGATATCTAAGAAATGTCCCTCTCTCCCTCTGGTCCTAATTTATGAGTAGTAAAACAAAGATTGAAATTAGGAAGTGAAAAGTTCTTGAAATATTAACAGGGTGAAAACTATTTTTCATTTGTGTTTGTTCACCATGTTTAAAGGAAAAGTGTGTCAGTAGTGAAACAGCCATTGTCCAAGGAATCCCTCCATAGTTGCACTTTTGGAACAACACTTATTTTGTTAGATTTCAGTAAGGGGGTCGAGGGGTAACCTTGGCGCAACTGGTAAAGTTGTTGTCATGTGACTGAAAGGTCACGGGTTCAAGTCCTGGAAACAGCCTCTTGTGTAAAAAACAGGGTAAGGCTGCGTACAATACACCAAAAATAGTGGGACCCCTTCCCGGACCCTGCGTATGCGGGAGCTTTAATGCACCGGGTTGCCCTTTTTTTTTTCTTCAGTAAGGGGGTCAACTCTTTATGCAATGCAATATCTGTTGATGGCTACTATTACAACAGATCATTGATCTTTGCGGGTCTTCCTAATTGGGGACCAGGAATCCAGATCATTGTAATCCCCTTTCATTGCGTGAGTCACTCGCTCCTAGTGTTAGTGCTAGCATGAGATCTATGGTTTCAGTCCTTCTGCAGCCATGGCTGGCACTATCATGACTGAGAGGGAGGTTAAAATTTTCTTGTTGCAACCCCCAGGGGTTGGCCTGGTGGTGAAAGCTTAGGACCTAGGAGTGTGCTCCTCTCTAGGTCTCAAGTGCCAACAATTCCCGTGTTAGGCCAGTTACATACCAAAGGGTAAATTTTGTGGAGAGCTATGTTCATTCATATTTATAAACTTCGAGCTCTTTGGGAGAAAAGTAATGTATATGGCCTTCTTAGGGGTGGTTTTATACTGATTCAGGATAGTAATATCCTCAGTTGTGCAACATTCTTGACATGTCCTAAATAAAAGCCCTCTTTACTGATTCAGGATAGTAATACCCACATGCAACATCAAATCATTGAATATGGCTACTCATTGGTTGTTCTTTGATAGAAAATGATCACATTCAGCATTAGACAGAATGATGATAAAGCAACAGGAAATAATTAGGGTCAAAGTTCAAACAAATACCGGATACAGGATAAATACTGAGCAGCCTAGGGTAACTAAAAAAGCCAACAAATAGTCAGGTCCCTTGTATCTCTTCTGCATGATAAGTGTACCCCAGACCTATATAAGATACAAAACAAGGTATGTAGGTCAATCTTAACCAAAACAAGAATGAGGAAACATGATTCATGGAATCAAGGAAAATGATTGGCATAGGATAGAAGAAAAATAAATTAAGACCTAGACCAGCCACTATGTAAAAACTCTGCTACTGTATACCTCAGAAGAAAACATGGAAAGTCCTTGGAATAAATGTTCAGACCAAAAATATAAGTTAATATATTGTTTTATGCGTAAAATGTCCTTTTACAGTCATAAACAACTTGTCCAAGTAAAATATCCTCTAGAACTTTTTAATCATGTACAGCATCCTCTTAGAAATCTTTATAACCCCCACACCACAACTCCTAGCCTCACCGGATTCTCTCTTTCATGGATAGACTGCATCAACTTTTTAAAAAAATTAACCAATCAATTTCAGGTGTCGCATTTAACATTTCAGTCTAGAATCTAGAGGATACACAATCCTTGCTTGTCATGGTGAATTTATATTATGTGAATATGCAAGGCTTAACAATTGTCCTTCCTCCCTCCCTCCCTGGTTTATTCTGTGAAATAAAGATGGTGGGAAAGGGAGAACCACGAGTATTGACACCAACTCAAGAATTATATTCAAACAAATTTTTTCAGATCGTTGAATGATTGCAAGATTGTGAGGTCAAAAAATATATTCTAGTACCTACTTCATGGATTTGTCTTGTCCCCGTTTATTAAAGAAAGGGGACACTAATACACCAAAAATAATTACACACCATTGAGGACACAAACACACACACACACACAAAGATAGCTTGAAACATTCCTTCTTCAACAACACAAGCAATTACTATTATTCTTCATCAACAGAAGTGGCAGTGGCAGTGACAGTGACTGAGAAGGTGAAAAATAAGCTACAGATCAATGATATAAGATAAATAAAAGACAGAGGTTAATGTATATTGAAACCAGCCAGTAATCATAAACAAAATATACATAAATGGGAACAGTATCAAAGCTCGACCTACCATAACTGGTATCATTTTCGCACATTTCGCAAGAGTCTGAACAGGAAAGCTAACATATTTGAGGGCCTGGAGTAAAAAAAAGGTCATTTCAGTCTAAATGGTAGGCAAGTAATGTAACCAATTTCTTATAAATTCACAGGCACGCTGATATTATGTCTCTTACCTCATATTGACAAGTTGTGGTTAGAATGTTTGTTACCGACACAAGGGAATACTTATAAATGGGAGCCACTGGGTCCAATGCTTTTTTACTTGCCTATAAGAAATGTTCAAGAAAGGTGTGTTACAATTCAAATACTGTAAAACATGTGAGTATTTTTGCATGCATGTAATGTATATACTTGCCAGCAAAGAACCGGCGGAAACAGCCGACGTCATGATGCGGTTGCAGAAAACAAGAAAGAGTGAATGCTTGAAATACTCCTTTTCTGCTCCATATGGTATTCTCATGATCTTTTCCTGCAAGAATAGACATCTATAATTCACTGAATAAATCTCGGACTGTACAAATTTTGTGCTATCCATTCAGAGAGAGAGAGAGAGTATAAGAGTAATTTGCACTGGGCCCATTCACACTATGTAATAATGTATGTAAATTATAGAGCAAACTAAGTATCAAATTACTAAAAAGAGGAAATACTTGAACCAAGAGTAGAATCAACCACTCATATGTTGTTATTGTTGTTTATGCTACTATTGTCTATGTTTATTGATTTATTTTAAAGTTACAGTGCTAAGCACATTTTGGATAAACAACTTAATGAAACACTAACAACATAAATTCTTATCATATAAGTGTTTATATATAAGTTATTTCTATTACATGTAATAAGCTCCCTCAAACAATCTCACAGATGCTTATGCCATTTGATAAGTTCAAATAAGCCAATCTAAATGAAGCTTAAACACAAGACTCCATAATGTGTCATGTTTTTGAATAATGGTGGCAAATTTCAAGGAAATAATGAAATGTTTATTATATAAGTGCTTATGTATACACTATCCTGGAGAGGTTATGGAAATAAGCTGAAAACAATTTATAGACATGTCATAGAATGCTTTAATAAGCTCTTGGAAACAATCTCACAAGTGCTTATCCGAACTAAGTCAATCTAACCTAAACAAGTCCTAAACCCTAAACACAGCACATATTGTGCATGTTATGTATTAAAATAATGGCAGCTATAGTATTCTGAATTAGGAAAGCAAGAGTGTTGCGAAGAGTAATAATGATTAACTGATTACAAAGAAGTTTGGAAGAGGATTACCTGTAAGAGGCCATAGGTGACGAGAGTGAGCATGATACCTGAGACAGCGAAAATGCCTTTCCATAAATTATCTCTGAAACCAACCGCCGTGCTAGTGGAAGATGATTCCGCCATGACTCCACCTTGAATAATAGTATTAGTATTGGGCGAGAAACATAGAATTAAACCAAAACGGCGTCGGATTTGATTGATTTAGATCAAATCAAATCAAATGTGTGTAGTTTCATTTCATTTCATCATTCTGTTCCTGTTAAAAGGAATTGCTTTCTCGCTATTCGACTCTGCCACGTTATTATTTAATAATGACTCTATTATTATGGACTCACCTCACCACTTCCAATTGGATTCCTATTTCTTCATTGTTCCCTCCCTCCACTTTTCTTATGTCTTCTTCTAGTTTATTTAATTTAAAATTATGTTTCATTAAACCTTGTTTAATTTGTAAAATTAGGTTTCATTTTAATCATCATTCCATAACTTTTCTCAAACGTATCACCATAACTTTTCACTATAATCAATTTCTAGTCGTAATGGCAGATGCTAACGTGTGCCCTCAACGACACATGTTAAGTGACATATTTGGCTTTGTCACACATACAAATGCACAATTTTGATCTTAAATAAATTTACTAATCTCTTAGAAAAAATTATAAAAATTTGATATTTTGAAAATATTCATCAATACGAATCCAACGACATCTTATATGAAATTATTTATCCTTGTATATTAGTAGAAAAATACGGTCAAAGTATATTAGGTCAATAATGCACATTTTCAAATTGGACATATATTATGTTTTCAAATGCAAAATTGTTTTTTTTTCCCTTAACATTGTTCTTTACTTCCTCCGGTCACATTTATAAGCAAAACACAACTTTTTAGGTTCATTGAATGACTAATGTATGTAAAAGGAAAATGAAAAACTATTAGGTTGCTTCAATATAAATTTGGGTCACAAGGAGTTAAAAAATAAATTAAAGGAGAAATGTATTAAAAAGATAAATGTTTAAACTTTTAAAATATATCAAATACACAATTTCAAGATTATATTTTATTTCACGATGAATAAAATATGTTTGAAATTAAAATTGGTTGGACACATGCGTACTTACAATCAAAGTTCATTCCCTTGAAAAAATGTATTTGTATTTTAAATATGGGTTTTGTTAAAGGAAAAAGAAGAAGAAATAATTGCATTGAAAATATTATTCTTTACACTTTTTAAATTTTGACTACACAAATTCTATGATACTTATATTATATTTGGTTTCCTTAACTATTGTCCCGGGACACTAGTTAACATTTTCCTTTAAATATATTTAGCCGACTAAACCAAACATGCACTTAATTGGATGCATCAACGTGACTTAGAAGTCCCGTGTTAGATTTGACAGATAGAAGTTGAACGATATATGAATGAGTCATTTTAAATATCTAACGTCTTACTATACATATGTGATGTCAAGTTCCCTTGGTAGCACAACTCCTCTCATGACCCAACAATATCAATCCAAATCATGCTATCCCACTTGTTGTTAAGCTCAACAAAAACAACGAGAAGTAACAAAAATACAAAAGAATGTGGTTCTTAGTACTTACGTGTTGCTAAAGAACAACCAGAAATATAAATATTGGATAATGGATAATGGTTCGTGGTGGAAAAAAAACACATCCATAACAAGAGGTGTACTTATTTTTCTATATTGTGTGTGACATGAAATACTTAAGAACAAAACTTTTGAGTATATACTTTTTCTTTCCTTCACTTTTCTAAGAATTAAAATTTGGTGTCCCGGCCTATGGAATCTGCTTCATTCCCTAGTCCTTTGATTTCCCACGTCATCACCAATTCAAGGTTCATATTTTATTTCTCACAACACTATTAATTGTTCTTCTATTTGTTGAGCTCATGTTAAATTTTTCTATTTATTCAAAGCTTGCATCGGACATGCACTACTCATCATAGTGTAAGATTTGGCGTGTGGAAGAACAAGGTGAGAAATTTGGCTTTTTATGCTATTGGGTTTTCTAAGGTTGGAACTGAAGACGTGTTTGATGATAGTGGTGATTTGAAGAAAAATGAAAATGGATCCCTCTTAAAAACGTTAAACGCTGCAAATGAAATAACTGATCAAGAAAATAGTGATTTCTTTGTAAGTGAAGCTGAAGGTGATCCAGATTGTCCCTCTAAAGGGTACTCTTCGATTGAGCATGCCCTTAACGCGTTACGCCAAGGAAAGGTTAGTTAGAATTTTACATTTGTTCATTGTGTCTAGTACATGTTTAGAATCGCAGTGATTCATATAAAATCATAGTAGCACAATGATTTTGTTAAGTTAAAAAATGTAACTTGATCAAAATCATTATGACACTAACACGTTGTAATTGTGATACATTCACCACCAATACGAACAACCAGATAAAATAAATAAATAAACATGTTATTGAACATGCTGTGTACCTGAATAATTTTGATAACATTTTATTAAATAAGGGATGATTGATCATATCTAACACCTAGATCAATATTTTTTTGAAGTTTGTAGTCGTTGCAGATGATGAAAACAACAATGTTGAAGGGAATCTTATAAAGGCAGCATCTCTAATTAGTACCAAGGATGTGGCATTTATGATTAAACATGGATCAGGAATTGTTTCCGTTGGCATGAAAGAAGAGGATCTTCAAAGACTAAACCTTCCTCTTATGTCACCAGAGACTGAAGAAGAGGATTCGTCTGCTCCTACTTTCACAATCACAGTGGTAAGTAAAATATCATATATTGAAGCCTAATTTAGATTGTTGTAAATATTTTGAAGCTCATTTGTTTGATATTGTGAAACATATATTATTGTTAGGATGCAAAATATGGAACTTCAACGGGTGTATCGGCTGCGGATAGAGCAAAAACAATTCTTGCTTTATCATCTTCAGAGTCGAAATCCGAGGACTTAAGAAAACCTGGCCATGTTTTTCCTCTTAAGTATAGAAATGGTGGAGTTCTTAGGAGAGCTGATCATACTGAGGCTTCTGTAGATTTAGTTGCATTGGCTGGCTTGCCACCATTTTCTGTTCTCACAGCTCTTGTTGATATTAAAGATGGAAATATGGCATCTTTGCCCAATTTAAAAAACTTAGCATTGGAATATAACTTACCAATTGTCTCAATAACTGATTTGATAAGGTAAGCAATCTTACTTTCATAATTTTTGCTTATGCAAAGTTTATAATAATTTCTTCTTCCATTGTAGAAATAACTTTTGTATGATAAACTTTATTGAATAAGCACTTCATTATAAGCTAATCCAATCAAATTCGCTTAACGATGTTAATGTATGTGACACTTCAAGGTATCGGAGAAAACGAGAGAAATTGGTTGAAAGAACGTATGTGTCACATCTTCCTACTAAATGGGGTCTATTTCGAGCATATTGTTATAGTTCAAAGTTGGATGGAACTGAGCATGTAGCTGTTGTAAAGGTAAATATAACTTTGTCAATTTCAAGATAAAACTTGTAACTAGAATTTTTTATATGAAAACCTAAACAAACTAAAGAATAATAATATTTTTCTCAATCATAATTTCTTATTGGTTACTTAGGGAAACATAGGAGATGGGCAAGATGTTCTTGTAAGAGTACATTCAGAATGTTTAACTGGGGATATATTTGGATCAGCTCGGTGTGACTGTGGCCAGCAACTAGATTTGGCTATGAAATTGATTGAAGAAGCTGGAAGAGGAGTAATTGTGTATCTTAGAGGTCATGAAGGAAGAGGCATTGGGTTGGGTCACAAACTTCAAGCCTATAATTTGCAAGATCAAGGTCGTGACACAGTCCAAGCAAACATAGATTTAGGGTTAGCTGTTGATGCTCGTGAGTATGGCATTGGTGCTCAGGTTAGATCTTTTAATCACTTTCACTTACATTGTTTGTGTGCTTCAAATCAAATAATGATCGACTAAAGTAGATGGTGTGATTTTCTCTCGAATTAGTCGGTCTTAGACCTAAATACCGAGTTTTAAAGAAACAAAAAACTTAAGTTTTACTTGAATTTTTGTTCACATATCTTGCTTGGATTGTATAATAAGTTTATTTTTGATACCTTTAGTAAAAAAAAGTTCAATTTTTATACATATTCGATATATATTTTTTAAACGGTCAATCAGTCAAAATTCATCACGATTAAGTAAAACATTATTTTTTTTGAAATGGTGTAGTAACGAAACTCACAAACTCCAAGTACTAAGTAAAGAATTGCGGGTTTAAATATGCGTCTAACACATCAAATGTCACTACAACTACCAATTGAACAATACTTACGCGATAAGTAAAACATTTTTTTATAGCCGGTTGATGATATAAAACTATTAGTGTTAGTGAATACGAATCAAATCGTTGTATAATTTGCAATATTTCATAAAACTATTAAAAATGTGATTCCAAAATAAGCTGTTATATGATGTATTGGATGAATGTGCAGATTTTGAGGGACATTGGAGTTCGAACTATGAGGTTGATGACAAACAATCCAGCAAAATTTGTTGGTCTTAAGGGATATGGTTTGGCTGTGACAGGTCGTGTTCCTGTGTTAACACCAATCACTGAAGCAAACAAGCGTTACCTAGAAACAAAAAGGACCAAGATGGGTCATATATATGGGTCTGATATATAAGGATCATTACATGGACTTAATGATTCATTTGTAAATAACCAAGATTCATCGAAGAACGCATAGTCTACACATAATAGTAATACGACAAAATGAAAACTTTGTATACTGTTAAAAAATATTCAAAGGATGAAACTCATTTGTAAAAATTGTAATTCAGTTTAATGTACGTACACCATGCTACTAAAAATATCCCCAAAGTATATTTGAATACTAGAGTTTTCTTTTACCTCAATATAATACTATTTGATCAATCAGAAATTTGAAAATCTATGTCAATCTTAGATAAATTCAGTTAAAAAAAATGTCAATCTTTGGTAAGCCTACCACAAAAGTAAAAACAATAAGGAAAAATAAATCAGACTAAATAACCCGTGAAGGTTGAGCTTCTTCAAAAAACCAATGAGGTTGAGTCTAAAAAGGGGTCAGTCTTTTACGACGTGGTGAATCAAAGTTTGAATTTCGATTAAAAGATGTTTATATATTTTTTTTCGTAGAGATTTATAGTTAGTGTTTCACGATGCTTCAAATATGACTACCATCAATGAATATTAAGGTTGTAATTTGATAAAAATATGTAATACAAAAACCTGAGAAATTTTTTTGTAACAATGTAAATTTAGAGTTGGTGAAAGAGTAAGGCTACACTATAGCCTTTGCTTTAGGACAATAAAAGAAATTATTTTTCATTATATTTGATATAAAACAAAAAAACAACATATGAAGAGAAAAATGTCTTTATATATTCAAACTTGTTTTAAATCTTATTGGTCGGATCCCAATCATCGAAGATTGTTAGTTGCTACGGTAAATGTTATATTTATGGTTGCTACTACAAAAGTCATCTTTACAAAATTATTTTTTGAAGAAAAAAGTATACAGTAAAATTCATTTTTACATTTATAGTAAAAGTAAAATTTAACAAAATTTTATGAAAATTAATGATAAAATTTTTTAACCGTACTTTGGGGGATTAAAAACGTTTTTGGTGGTACATTTAACAACTTTCATAAACTTTTCATATAGTTTTCGAATGGACTGGGCCCATAATGAACGACCCAACCCGTTTGATAAGTGTGAGATATAATCCCAAAAACCCTAATTTGCCACTGTCTGCTTCCACCTCACAGATTTCTCGCAGATTTTCACATCTAGGGTTTCTTCATCTTCGCCGATTCAATGGCTCCACCAAAAGGTATTTCATCTATCCCTCTTTTCTTTTCAATAGTCGAAGATTTTATTTTACTCTCTAATTATTCCGATTTCTGCATCTGTTTTCATAATGTAACTGCTTCAGTGCGAAAATCAGTGCTTGCACGAGTTTCTGGATTAAATATTGGTTTATCTACAATGTTGATTTTAATAATCTGTGTTTTTGTGCCGGTAGATTTGATTCGAGTAGAAAACTCACTAGTTGTATTCTTAATGCCAGCTAAATTTTTTATATAATCTCATTTTTATGTTATGGATATTTTTTTACTAGTTAACTAATAAGAGCTGAATTATAAGCCATGAAAAGCTGAAAACAGCTTATAAGATTGTTCATAAGCTGTTTTCAGCTTTCTTTTCTAAATTGATTCTGAAAACAACGTATAGCTTATATGAAACCAATTTAGATCTTTTGCTATATAAATAATTTTAATAGAAATTAAAATTTTCTAGTCTGCAGATAAGCTGTGTATCTGAACCTTATTTGTTTGCTAAACCCGCATTCTCATTTCTTTATTATTTTAATAGAGATTGAAATTTGATAATTGTCGTTACTGTCTGAGTACTGACCTCGAAAGCAGTAATCATGGTGATAAATCAAGTTCGTCTCCATTTTCCGCAACTTTTTTAATCAAAACAGCAAATTAACATATCATTTTCAACTCAAACATCTCAAGTTCACATAATCACTAAAAGTCGTTTTAAGTGATTATGTGAAATAATACGTTTTGGTGATTGAACTTGAGAAGTTTGAGTTGAAAATGATATGTTAATTTGCTGTTTTGATTAAAAAAGTTGCTGGAACATGATTTGCTTGACTTATTTTGGTTTTGTTAAAATGGAGACGGACTCGATTAATCTGCATGATTATTGCTTTCGGTGTTTAGAGTCATCCCATTTCTCTGGATGCTTCATTTTTCTAGGATTTATGAAATCAATGATATCTTTTTTGTTGAATAGAAGATTAGGACCTTTTTGGATTGGCTTATTTCAGCTTATCTACCGGCATTTGTTTTGTGAGACTGTTTGGGAGAAGTTTTGGGAACAGCTTATGACTTTTTTCATAAGCATTTTTCAACTTGTTTTTATTAGTTCCCCAAACGTAACCCGTGGAAACATCTTATATCATATACAAAGACAGTTTTAACTTTATTTTCCCATTTGCACAAGAATAGCTTATGTAAGCGCTTATACATAGACACTAATCATGATAAGTATGTGTGCTATATACTGCAAATAAGTTGTTTATCCAAACAGGACCTTTTATGTATACAAAATAGGTAGTTCTTAAATTTTTCGCTGCATGAAATGTGACTAGGTCAACTTTTTCTTTTTGCAGGTGATGGTGCAAAGAAGACCGATCCAAAGGCACAGGCCTTGAAAGCTGCGAAAGCAGTGAAGTCGGGCACTGCCATCAAGAAGAAGGCAAAGAAGATCAGGACAACTGTTACATTCCACAGGCCAAAGACTTTATCTAGGGATAGGAATCCAAAATACCCTCGGATTAGTGCTACACCAAGGAACAAGCTTGATCATTATCAGATTTTGAAGTATCCGCTCACAACTGAGTCAGCAATGAAGAAGATTGAAGACAACAACACTTTGGTTTTCATTGTTGACTTGCGAGCTGACAAAAAGAAAATCAAGGATGCCGTGAAGAAAATGTATGACATCCAGGCCAAGAAAGTTAACACCTTGATCAGGTAAGCCTTTAGGTTGTGATCTTTTTTGCAAATTTGTTCAGTAATTCATGGTTGCTTAAGACTTGTTGAGTTGAATACTGGCTGTTAATTTTGTATTGCAATTTAAACACACTAGCTTATACTGTAGTAGTAACATGTACGTACATACACTGGTTTTGATGGCACACTGTTATGATCACGGGCCCTATTGTGAAGGGATATATGACACATAATATAAACCTGTTGTAAATAATAACATGAGATCGAAACCCACATTATTGTAAAGCAGTTTAAAACTTTGCATGTTTACTTTAAACAACTACAGTTTTTTTTTCCTTCTAATTTGAACTGTTCTGTTGCAGGCCCGATGGCACCAAGAAGGCCTATGTAAGGTTGACGCCTGATTATGATGCTTTGGATGTTGCAAACAAGATTGGGATTATTTAAGGTAATGGCTGGTTTTGCCAAAGACAGTTTTTGTTTAGATGTTAGTCTTTTTATGGTGATCACCATTGTGGAGACATTTTGACGCAAAGTTAAATTCCGGATTGTGTTTTGTTATTGTGTATTTTAGTTCAATTGCAATTAAATTTGGTTGTTTACAATTTCAAATTTGATGAGTAAATTAGATTATCCTCGAAGTTAAGATTTGGTGGTAACATTTTCAATGAAAGAATGTGCTATGAACATAATTGAGGTGCAAATCTTGTGAGTTTTACTTTATTACCATCAACTCAACCTAAGCCATCTACTTAATTGTGTAGATTATCCTCTCAAGATTACCATTTCTTAAGAGGATTTTGTTATCTGAATTTTTGCACAAGATCTGTGCTGTCACCCTTGGGAGATATATACCAAGGTAAAACGATCACCTCATAATGCTAAGCAAGTAGGCAAAAGGTCTGCGGTAACCAAGGTAAAACGATCACCTCATAATGCTGAACAAGTAGGCAAATGGTCTGGGGTAACTGAGGTTGGTGGTACTATTACGATGTCCTTGCACAGATGGTTTAGCCTATAAAATGGAACACCCGTTGGCCGAGCGAGTTTGAAAATGTGGTTCCTTTAAAACACCTGGATGTTGTCATACTACGTATGATCAGTAATTTATGTTGGTGAAAATCATTAATTTAATTAGTTCTATAGGCATCACTTATCTGTTCCCTACGTATCATGCTGAATTCTGGCGTTGCTTCTTAAACCAAATTATTGTGTATGTTAACTATTCAGATTTCACTAAAATATCCCAAGTTCACATCTGATTAAGAAAACAAGAAAATCATGTTTTTTAGTGGGGGGATTCAGCAATGTTCTGTTTGAGGATCTAGTACGATTTTCAAAAAACTTCGAAGATACTATTATTAGGGTTCAATTCTGACAAGCATGGTGTGTCTTAATTATTGTATTTTACCAACTCCGAACAAACAATTGATCAACGTTTTTGAGATGAGATGGATTGCAAAAATTGTTGTGTTGTAGATGTCATAAATGACGTCTGGATTGATAATCACAAATCAGGCACCACGTAAGAGTGTCCTTTGTTTTTCAAATTTTAGTGTAAGCGTAGTTGGGTTGCTCATGCTTTAGTTTAGACTACATTTTTCCTTGTATCGTCTCCACGATTATTTTTAAGTTTCAAATTGATTCTCTTGACACTAGAATGAAGTAAACTAATTGTACACAAATGGTTTGGATTGTGTCAAATTTTGACCTCAATTCAATTGGACAGAATTTTACTTGTGTCAAGTCTTATCACGCATTGGTTTAAAAAATATATATATTTTTAGGAAGGTTTCAAAATAGTATGTGTTTTTCAACCCTGTTATAATTGGCACATGTCGGTCCAAATGAAAGGAAAAAAAATGAATCCCTTGCACATGGGTTGTGCTTCTTAGATTGGATTCATGTGCAAAGAGATCTATGTCTTTCTTGTTCTGCACGCTTCTTCTGTGGGATCTAGAAAGAGGTGGATTTAACTTTCTTTTTCTTGGATAATAAAACATGTCAATTTTATGTGTAAAAAATAATGAAATGTTACTGTTCAAATTAGATATTCAAACTAACATTTTTGTACAGCAGCTTTAAACTTTTTTTTTTTATTGGAATTGCATATTTTTATATTAGAAAAAACGAAGTTTACAATATCTAATTCATCTAATGCTATAAAAATAATGTTATTACAAGAAGATAATTGAATTACTTTTTCGTATCTGAAAATTTTGTGTATGAAAGAGTTCTTAGCTGAAAGAGAGAGTTGTAGATGCATTAATAAAAATGCATTAGTTTTGTCCTACAAGTACAGTCGTATGATAGCTATAGAGACATTTGATGTGTTGGGTCATAGATTTGTACCAGTAATTTATCATTTTTTTCACACTTAATGTGTGAGATTCTCGCTATTAAACTATTTTAAAAAAATAAATAAAATAATGCACAGGTTTATTTTAAGCTTGTAACCATTTGATAAACACAGCTTCTATGCAAAATTTCCACAAACTAAAAACTTCTAGTACCCTGGATGGAGGCAATACTCTAACATACTATTGTCAATATTGTATTCTCGTAAATATTTTTACAGTTGGAATGGTCGCCAATAAAGAGACTCTAACTCCTTCAATCGAACCCTACATTGTTTGAACATCTTTCTTTGAGAATCAAAAGACAGAATATATATTCTAACTCAATTGAATATAGAATGAACTCATTTGTTCTAATCTCCAAGTTTATTTGATTTCAGAGCGAATGTGACTGGAAATGTGCATTCCTTTCAGGAGTAATGTCATCCATCCCCAAAATTTCAAGCCAAGTGTTAAAAGATACAGAACACTCCTTGTTTGCAACTAGTACACGATATACACGAGATCTACATAAGGGACAACTTGAATGCAATTGAAACCACTTATCAATGCATGAAACATGGAAACCATGGTTACAACTAGGAAGAAGTTTTAGCCATTCCCCTCCTTCAAATTCTCCCAAACAAATAGCACAATCTACATTAATTGTCCTTTCTTGTGCCTCATTTTTCTTAAATTGATACATAGGAAGAGAGTTTATTATAGATAATTCCAAGTCACTACCTTGAATGGATTCATCATGAAATTGTCCTTCAATCCAATTTATAGGTGGTGGTGCGATTGAATTTGAATTTGAAATTGAACTTGTAGTGAAGGCTTTACATAAGATACATTTGATAACTTTCCATTGACTTAGTATAAGGTATACTAGAAAACAGAGAAAACTTAATGCTAGAATTATATAAGTATCTTCTGGACTCCAACCAAACATTATCAGATTAAGAAAAATGTTAATTGAAGGTATATTGAGGTTGTAGAGGCTTTTAATGAATGCCTTCGCAAGCTATATATAGATGAATTGCACGACAAAAAGGACGTGGAAACCAAGGAAATTTCAATAAGTGCAAATGTTGGAGATATAATTAAGGATTTCCCATTGTATTTATTTGATACCCTAAGTCTTGATCTTACCGTATCGAAGTTAAAAAAATATATATATGCAGATTCTGTGCTTATATGCATATTCTCACTATTCTCAGCACTAGAATGTTGTTTGTTTGGTTAAAAACACACAGAAAGTGACAACAGAATTTCTAAAGTTAGTCAAAAATTAAAGTGAAGGAAAAGTACTAAAAGGGAACATCACCAATACCAAAATTAAAATATTCAACGACTGTAATTTTTCTCAGCAAAAGTGAACCAAAAAGGTTTTAATGTCGTTTACACCGATGATTGTAATCTAGGAATCTCTTTAGTAAATACAAATAGGAGTATTGGACACAAAATTGATACGAACATGAATAGTCGGACATGTTCGAAAAAATGTAAGTAATTGAATGTAATCACGTGTGTCAATGTTAGCTTATAGGGAATGTTTGATAGTTCAACTGGTTTGAACTAAGCAATTAAAGGAGCTGAGGAGTTAAAAATTCAGTGTTCAAGTCATGACAAAGAAAAAACTAACATAACATACTAACATTTATCATTAAAAAAAATGTCGGATTATCAACAAAAAAGAACCGTGTCAATGTTGTGTCAGACACAACACAGAAACATCTTCAATTGAAGTGTCAGTGCAACATTTGTAACTCCATTTAATCAAAAACATTGATGCTTTTGTTTCTTGAGACTAGAACTTGAAGTAAACTGCCATGTATTGTTGCAAGAGCTAGGTGTGACATCAGCAGCATTCTGAATTGGTAATGAACCATAAGAGTGAGAGGATGAAAGTGTTGAATTCTGAAATAAGTTGAGTTCATCAATGTCTTCTTCAATAGCAAAAGGTGGAATTTTTATAGAACTCAAAGGAGGTGGATTTTTCCAAGTAGGAAGTGGCCCAGAAAGAACAAGATTTTGAAGCAATGGACCAGCATTAATTACAGCATCAAGAAGTTTACCCTTTTGTGGCAACACTTTTCCATTTGCAAGAGAATCAATCAACCTACTTGCAACATCAAACTCATCAAGAACCAAAGTTTGGTTGAAAAAATATTTGTTATGTGAATCAACACCAACGTTTGAAAATTCAGGAGAAGAAACAGCTTCAATAAAGGAATCAACAGGAGATGACACGTGTGATGGACTATTAGATTCTGTAATACTTGACTTTGCTTTGGTAGATTGAAACATTACAACGTTGTTGTTGTTGTTGTGTTGGACTTCAAAAAACATGTTTGAGTTAGAAGAGGCCAATTTTTTCACTAGAATTTGAAGTTGCTCTCTAGCTTGGTCTCTTTCTTTATAAGCAATTTCAAGCATGTTAAGCAATTCATCCTTCACATTCCTTGTGTTTTCGAGTTCAGCAATTGTGTCTATGAGCTTCAGCCTCAATTGATCAGAACTCTGAAAAATCAAACAAACCAATAATAAAAAAAATTGAAAGAAAAAAAGATTTGGCTTTAGAAACAACTAATATGCAATATATTTAGGTTCTATAAGACTCAAATAATAGTTGCACGCAGTCGATATCCGGTATAAAACAAAAAACTATTCTGAGGGTGTTTGTTTATTAAATCTGATTTTCTTTTTCTTCACAATTGATTTCATTTCATATCTTAATCAATCTCTTTCAAATCTACCCTTTGTGAAAAAGGAAATCTTTTAATTACTTTTAAGTGATGGAAAAGCAAAGTTGGTAAAAGGAGGTGAAAGATAAAGTGTTTCCTCTTAAAGAAAGGAAAGAAGTAATGGAGACATAAAAGGTAATAATAATGAAGATACTGGTACAAAAAAAAAAAAATAAAGGAAAAAGAAAAAAAAAAAAAAAGAAAAAAAGGGAAAAAAAAAAAAAAAATCAAAGGAACAGCTATTTTTTTTTTTAAAAGAAAGAAGTTTTTAGAACAACAATGACGTTGGACCTATTAAATTAATAAGGACGAAGAAATTCTTCTCCACAATGTTTATGTGAATGTGACATAGCATTCTTGCAAAAGGTTCAACAAAAGAAACTAAGCATAATCACTCATTCATACCTAAACTCAAAATTATTGACATATTAGTATATTGCCTTCAAAAGTGTAGTCCTGTTGTTAAAAGGTTAGTCCTCGTGAGCATAATATATGTAAGGTTTGGAGTTCGAACCTCGACCACCACAAAGAAAAATGTTTAAAACATTGAAGAAGTTTAAATATTAAATACCAATATTTCCCCTCTAAAAATATACTAAAAACTAACATTAACCTTTGCTAAAAAAAAAACTAACATTAACCTATTAAAAAAAACAAATTAGTATATTCCATTTATTAATCTTGTAAAAATATAAAATATCTCTCTCACAGTCACTGCTTCCTCCTATAATTATAAACAAACAAAAAACGAAATTAAGAAAGAAGGTACCTAGTCCTTGAGATTAAACACAACAATGAAATACACATTACTAACAAAATCTTAATGAAACAAAATCAAAGGAAACGTGAATATAAAAAGAATGAGTTATTAAAAGTGAAGTGTATATAGTAAAGAGAACGATGAAGATTAAGAAGAAAGGGGGTAGAAAGAGAATTATTATGAATGGAATGACTCACTTCTTGATAGCTGAATATAGAACCGAGAGGGTATTCCATGCTCTCTGTCTTTGCAAGAAAATGAAAGAAAATATTGAAAAACAAAAAGTATTGGCTAAGGAGGTATTATGATTGGGTTATTTATAACAAGGAGGAGGGACACATAGTGAAATGAGACAAAGACAAAGGGAATAGGAGAAAGTGGGGACTTTCTCACCAACATAAAAAGAACCTTGACCATATTAATGAAAATATAAAAATCTCAAAACCTTGCCGAGCAAAATTTGGAGTTTCCTTATTCTATTTGGTCTTATGATTGTAAATCCCATCAATTCTCCAACTATTTTAGGTGACACGTGTCACGAAAATATTTTGAAGTAATTGCACTTTAATGAAAGATATATACTATCGCTTATAAAAAAAAATGTTAAACAGTACCCAAACACTAAATAAGGCCTTTAAATAGTAACTTATCATAAAAATATGTATAATCAATGCATCAAAAATCGAAATATTTGATTTTTTTATAATATTTTTTTAAAATCCTTAAAAAGTGCTCTGATGACACTCGTTAACAAGATCCAAAAAACAACTATATATCACTTTCCATGAAATAACAAAAAAAAAAAAAACTATTATTATAACAATTCCGATGAAAAAAAATAAAATTTGTGAGTTTAGTTATTTGAAGAGACTAGACTCTCGACAAATTAAAGTTCAAATTTTGATTGAGAGAATAACTCACACCTCAAATAAAATTACTTTCGGCATAAATTTCTACCGAAACAAAAAAAAAACAAAAAGTTACTTTTCCTTTTGTCATAGAGGTTAGTAAACAAATATATCATTTTTTTAAAAAATTAATGATTTTTTTGAGGCATTTTAAAAGAAAAAACAAAAACCCAAGGACGTTTTTTATTTCATCTTCTAAAAATTATTTTTTCTTTGAAAAAGTACAAAACAATAAAAAATAACGTTGCTTTTGTAAAAAAAATAAAAAAATAACGTTGCTTGGAGAAATAAAGAAGAGAGATAAGAGCAGCCCCATCTATTGCTCTCTATCTCTCTGGGAATATTTTTTTTGTAGTTTTGGGTTTTTGTCGAAGGAGGAAAATTCCAAAATCACTAAATCCTTTATATAGTTTACAAAAGACAAATTTGCTTAATTGTTTAGCAAACTTTTTTTCTTTCTTAATTGCTTAAATCAAAACTAAAAAATCAGTGCAATGCATCTATAGCATTCTTACGGCTCATCACATGCATTGTGAGTGATTACATGTGCTAGCATAACAATTTTGAGTTTGCTTTTGTTGGTATATTTCCAAAGGCTAACAATTCCGCCATGTTTTTTGTGTAGCCAAAAATCCATCCATTAAATGAATAAGTGGGAAAATCGGAGTTTAAATCTCGATCTTTCATCTTTGTATATTATAGTGTCTTTGTACATTGAGATATGTTCACGTAAACTATAATTCCGCTATTCTACAACACATAAAACATCTTGGTTAATTATTCCAACAACGTAGTAAGGAATATGTGGCATTCTAAGAAATAAATAATATGGCACAAAAAAATTAAAACAAACACTTCTAGAGGGGAGAGGAAATTGAACCCATGACCTTACTTTGAAGGTGGGGTTTAGTATGGGAATGGGAAGTTGTTTTCCACCATGGGAAAGCTAATTTTGAGTATTGGATAAAATAAAGAACATATTTTTAACATAGACACTCAACACCAGATTTTTTTTCCCACACTCACCACTCAACAACTTACGGCTGCTGCTCCAACTCTGAAAATGAATCTTCTCTGGCATTTTCCCTCATGTTGGCCTCTCTTGTGCAGTTTTTAGTGGTTGGATTAATCTATCAGTTGAATGATAGAGGGACAATTAAAGGAGAGAGAAAATTATTTCGTCTTCTTCAAAAAAAAATCTGGAATTTCTATCTCTTTATTTTAGTTGTGATAATTAGTATACACCCACCGCCCCACCATTATCATCGATTAATTTTTATTCCTTAGACCTCAAGAATCATATCTATGTATGTTAAAGGGTGTTTATCCATTGAAGAATTTTTGTGGTGAGAAATTTAATAATAACCTAAAATTTGGTATTGTTCAACTTGATGTAAAATGTTCTCCAAATAACACGACTGTAATTATTTGTTCTATCTTCAAAACACAAACACTTCATTATTGTCAAAAAGAACAGATCAACATAAATTTTTCTGTCAACAAAAACACGGAAAGGTAATCAAATGGTGGAGGAAAGACAAAACACAACACAAAAACACTTGGTTTGTCGGGGGAGAGAAGCGATTCTTGGCTTGGTTTGTCTTTGAAAGCTTCATGATGCTTTTGATAAAGAACCATAGACACAGGAAGGAGAGAAAGAAAGAGAGTTGGTGGGACAGCGCTGTAAATGGTGGGTCAATGTGGAAAAAGTCTGGTGTTGAGTGTCTATGGTAAAAATATGTTCTCTATTTTATCTAATGGTCAAAATTAGTTTTTCCATGATGGGAAACAACTTCCCATTCACATACTAAACCCCACCTACTTTGAAACATAAGTGGGCGTGCTACCATAGCATTTTGATCAATACAAAATTGGTTCGCTTTAGCCTCTATATAATTAATAATTCAGTGCTTTACATACAAAAAATATATTTTGGGCCCAAAAAATTTGAGGCCCAGTGGCATAGTCCACCCTCAACGGTCTATGGGTCGGCCCTGACCAAATACATTTCATATACATTTTCGATAAACTTAAGACTATTACTTTTCCCACCATGCCTGTTTCTCGCGCGCCCTGCAAAAAAACCAAAAATACCCTTGGTCCGGATTATGTAATTTGAACTAGATTGTTAGAGATTTCCGAAAAACACAATCCGGACACTTTTGAAATGTGATTTTTGGTGTTTTTTTATGTCAAAGGTCTCTGTTGACCGATATATAACCCCCGCATAAGCTGCAAAGCAACTGCAGAGGTTATATGAACGGTCAACAATGACCATGACACTAGAAACACTCCTAAGAAACTAAAAAAAATGTGAAGAAAATGTAAGAAAAGAGGTGAAGTGAAGAATGAAGGAAATTGTTGAAGATCCAAGCCTATTTATAGCCTTAAAACAATCATAGGTCATAAGTAGACTCAAACAAAACGTGTTTCACATTCAAAATCGTCCAAAAAGGCATTAAAACTCCACTAACCGACCAAAGCTTTGGTGAAACTCCACCGTCCAAAAACAATTGAGGGTTTCCGGATTATATAATCCGAATAACACCAGAATGTGTTTTTGGAGTGTTTTCATGGAGTATGACTTAGAAAATAAGTAAAAAATGCATAAAAAAAGTAAATAGCTTAAAACAACATAAACAACATAATATTCTAGGATGGTGTTCGTAGAGGTGCTTTTGAACTGCCAACTGACATATATATATCGGAAGGCCAACTGGATCGAGCTCATAAATTTTTTTTCATATTCAGAATCTGCAACTGAGATATTTCTATCGCCAATTCATCAAGATCTAGCTCATAGCAAACCTCTTGGTATTCAAATATTTTTGACAGCATACTGAGGATCTTCATCATGTTGAGATATATAGATCTATATATTTAACACAACATGAGAAAGATCCTCATGGATCATCTACACATAATAAAAACAACATAATACACGTAATAAAAAAAACATAGTAGATCATGGATCATCTAAACTAATTTCTTCGTCTGGTGCTTTCTGGACCGGATCAAACTTTTTTGAATTTCTTCAACAGATCTGACCAACTAAGCGTCCAACTCGATCAACCCTCTAGTACTGTCTGACAAAAAATGGAGAACATGGTTCTCACATTGTCCTCGTTCATGAGCTTCATCCGGCTGAGCCGCAGACTCCCGAATGAGTAGGTCAACGCACGTCGATACTCAAGACCATCTACCCTTCGTGCGTCTAAGGGTTTAGTTCGAGGTTGATTTCATTCAACTGACCCTTCAACCCGGAGAGGGTGACATCAGTGTGAATCCGGAATAGATGGGGTGGTTTTCCCCCGCTGTAGTAAACTGCAGCCAACTTGGTATTCGAATTAAATACAGAGTTTTCCATGGTTTTTTTTCTTGGTTTGGTTTATTGGTTATGAAAAAAGGGACACTTATTTATAGAGGCCCCTGGGCGCCCTGGACCACAGAAACTATTGGTGCAATGTGGACCATATGAAGAAATACATGTTTCAGATTACATAATTCGGAATGTCCCTCACCCTAAAGAAGTTGCGCAACTTCCTTCAGTTTTGCCTAGTTTCATAAAAATTCGGATTATATAATCTGGAAACCATGAGAGTTGTTCGGATTATGAAATCCGAACTGCATCAGTATATATTGGCCAGTGCTATACACCACAAGAAACACGTTTTCAAAGGTTTTTACCAGCATTAATGGCTGGTAAAACTCCTTTGAACACGTTTTTGACTCAACATTAAGCGTATATGTAACCTATGCCTAAAGAAATCCAATAAATAGCCTCTAAAACTTTCACATTTCTCACACCATATCTCAAACTCTCTCCACCTCTCCTCATGTTCATTTTATGCAAAATGTGTTTCCATCATTGGCCTTTCATAAAAAGAAGCTACTTTGGAAACTCAGAGATTATATGACTGGTCAATGGGGAAGGTAACGCACTGCAAAGAAGCACAGTTTATTTGGGTGTCAGGTTGATTTGTCTGGGTGCAAGGTTGACCATCAAGGTCTCTTTCGCCCCCAGAAACATACCTTGCCCCAGTAGCCCCCCTCCCCCCCAACCAACCTTCGTGGGGTAAAGGTAGATTTAGTTTTACCCCAGGGAGGTTGGTTTTCTTGTGGTTTTTTTTCTTCTTTTCGTACATTTTATTTTACCCCATTGTAATGTAAATGTATGAATAATTATATTAATAAAATGATATTTTATGTATTATTTTTGTTTGTATATTTGTGTTTTTATTTGCATTTATTTTATGAATTCAACATCTAAATAATCTATACTATATATAAAGAAAACTACCTCTTTCAACACTTTTGAGCTGAATTTTTCTTTCAAAAATTACCCACAATTTTCAATACAAATAACACATGTAACAAATAGATAAGAATAAATTTAAATTTTAAAACAAATGTAACAAACAAGATATGAATATCTATTTTTTTGTTTTTTCCTTTATCATTTAAAAAATGTAACAAACAAGATGAGTATATTTGTACTTACTTTTTCATCATTCCAATTATACCCTTAAACAACTTTTTCTATAATAAAATAGTTGTTGCTGTCATTAAAAAAAGAATTTAGATTATATTTTTTTTGTTATATTGTATTATTGTCGGTTTCTTTGAAATAGATAATCATGGTTAGTTTGATTTTTTATAACTTGAAAGCAACAAACATTTATATCTTTTTTAGTTTTAATCAAAATCAAAATTTCATAAAAAAAACACCGTTCATAATTTTCAAACGTTAGCGCAATAAAAAGAGCGGAAAGTTATGGAAAGCAAAGTGTGTAAAACTGGTAAAAAAGGTTTCCAGATTATATAATCCGGAAAGTTCTGGGAAATTATTTGTCCGGATTATATAATCTGGAGGGCTTTTTTGTAATTTTGCAGGGCGTACGAGAACTTAAAGGGTGAGATAAGTAACTTAATCCAAAGATATCTAGAAAAGTGAAAAGTGGTCCAATCAGAGGAAGAGATTTAAGTTATTTAATCGTAAGAAATTTGTCTTATATATTCTTCGTGACCAATTCGAATACACAGAGAATTACCCTAAACTTCTTTCATCTACTCCTGTCACCAAGCGCCTGATAAGTGCTCAAAAGTAACATATTTCATGTGTTAAGCGAGGCATTTTAGTGACTTGTTCTGCAAGTTATCTAAGGAAAAGCTACTAAATTATGTTCTTTTAACCATTTATGCTTTACATGCCTGATTTTTCCCCCTTCTTATGCAGGAAATGACAAGCAAGGGACAAGAAAGAAGCTGACGAACTAAAGTCAGTACGC
>Ga0228710_1001130_pt1 | contig 38850 bp, 26 predicted proteins | sample MedpolnodulmetaG_FD_177995 | JGI IMG/M metagenome (GOLD analysis project Ga0228710, IMG submission 177995) | Root nodule microbial communities from Medicago polymorpha collected in Santa Monica, California, United States - pink nodules | ecosystem: Host-associated > Plants > Roots > Nodule...
AGAAGGTTAGTCCCACCCTTACCTTAGATTGGATGAACTTTGAATTCTTTAAGCTTTCCCTTGCCCTCTCACAATGCTCTTCTCTTCTCTGACTTCTCACTTTCACGTTTCCTCCAAAAACTGTTTTCGTGTCTCTTCTTTTCCTAACCTCTCCTTATTCCTAACATAACACATTTCCTCTTATTCCAATTTTGCCCTTACTGCCTCATTATTCTATTTTAATTTTATTCCTTCACTAATAATACTATAATAAGCTACTAATATTCACCAACACATAACACAAAACATCACACATCGCAATTATTCAAATAAATGATTCATAATGACACTAAACTCGATAAAATAACTAAATAATAAATTAGGGCGTTACACACACCAACAATTTCCAGAATTCATTCAAAACCACAATTTCGAAATTCATCCACAAACATTCACCAGCCGTTCAAAAATCATAACTACAACCACCACTGTTTGTTATTGTTCGAACCATAACCCAAATCCATACCAACCGAAACTCCACCTCCACTCACAAACAAACCGGATCCAAAACGAGCAGAATCAAGAGGAAGCAAAACCAATTTGAAGGGAGGAAGAAGGAAAGAACAACAATCACGCAAAAACACCATCAAACAGCTGAATCATCCATCAAACCGAACAGATCGGAAGAAAGAGGAACAAAACCAAGCCAACTTTCGAAGAACATCAGAGCAGAATCTGAAACAGAGAAGGTAGTAGATTGTTTGTTTTTCTTCCTCTTTTATTAAAAAGGATTTTCAAATTTTAAAACCTAGATCTAGGATTATATTGAACCTTTTTTGAATTTGTGAAACCGGATTTGGGTTTAGGAGAGAAAAGGATATTTAAAGGTGTAAAGATTTTTGAAAAAAAGTGGAGTTTATAACTCCGGCACGGTGGTGCACCACCGGCCACCGTGCCGGAAGGTGTTCAGTCCGCCGGAGAAGAAACAAAGAAGGGCGGTTTTGATTTCCAGAACGAGAGAGAGGAAGTGAGCAATATGTTTTTTTAGAGAGTTTTTTTGTTTAAGTTAAAATGAATTTTATGCAGGCCAAACTCTTTTATACTCTCATGAGTCATGATAAAACCCTACCCATGTCCAAAGAGTCATGATAAAACTCTTTTATACTCTCAATTGAGAGGAGATGATGAAGTTAAAATTAATTTATTTTTGTTTGTTTGATCCGAAAAGGAAAGGAAAATTGAGAGAAGATTTTTTTTTTTTTGGGGTTTTATGAAGATGATGAAGAAAAAAAATTATGAAGATGATGAAGGATGAATGTAGATGAAGATGAGGGAAGAAGAAGAAGAAGAAAGTAAATAAATTAGGTGTTGGTGATACACTATAAAATCTGATAGACCTTCATAATCCAACGGTCTGTTTATTTAGGGGATTAAAATTATCAAAATTGGACCAAATTGAATAAAAGAAATAAGTTAAGGGACGTGTTTAAGAAAGTTAAGACATATGTGACCAAATTGAATAAAAGAAATAAGTTAAGGGATCGGCAGATCAATTAAGCCCAAATTCTTTTGAGTCTCTTGGAGAGAAAATTTCTTATGAAAAACTGGTTACAAAAATTCGCAGATCTCTACCTAAGAGGTTTGATATGAAAGTAACTGCTATTGAGGAGGCTCAGGATATATCTAGTTTAAAGATTGATGAATTGATAGGGTCCTTGCAAAACCTTGAAATAACTGTCAACAGCAAGACTGACAAAAAGGGGAATGATATTGCCTTCACATCTAGTATGGATTCTGATGAGTCACAAGCACTCCTTGGGAGTCAGTTCAAGAAGATTTTCAAACGGTTTGACAGAAGATCCAGGCCAAATGTTCAAAACATCAGACCCAACATTGACAATCAATCAAGTAAAGAGAAAATGGCAAGATCTGATGAAATGAACTCTCAATACAAGGGCGTTCAATGTCATGAATGTGAAGGTTATGACCATATTAGAACTGAATGCGCTAGTTTTCTAAAGAAACAGAAGAAAAGTTTAGCTGTCTCATGGTCAGATGGTGATGACTCAGATGATGAGGTAAAAGCTGAATCTGGCAATCATGTCTCTGCCTTAACTGGTAGAATTTTGTCAGATACTGAGTCTTGTGAAGAGGAGATGTCTTATGATGAGCTTTCTATATCCTATTATGACCTGATTGCTAAAAATGCTGATTTAACCCAAAGGGTTGAGGAACAGGTAAAGGAGATTGCTCAACTGCAAGATGAAAGATTTGATAATCTAGCTCATATCTCAGAACTCAAGGATGAGTTATCAAAATTGAACTATCAACTTGAGCAAATGAAGAAAGAAACTAGAATGATGAGTGCAGATTCAATGTTTAAACATCCAGAGGAACATCTGACCAAGAAGAAACCTAAGTCTTGGGTCTGTGATCACTGTAATTGGAAGGGTCATATCAGACCTTATTGCTTCAAGCTGCATGGTGAGCCAAAGCAATTTCAGCAGAAAACCTATGAGAAAAGATGGTCCTTCAGAAGTATCAATACATGACTAATTGCTCACACATCTCTGAGAGCACCCTCTAAAGAAGACTGGTACTTTGACAGTGGGTGTTCAAGACATATGACTGGGATAGATAAATATTTAGAAGATGTGAGACCTTATACTACCAACTATGTTACTTTTGGTGATGGTGCTAAAGGCAAAATTGTAGGAATTGGAAATCTAATCAAACATGGTTTGCCAAGACTTGATGATGTGTTGCTAGTTAAAGGATTAACTGCAAATTTAATTAGCATAAGTCAGCTGTGTGACCTAGGACTTCAAGTAAACTTCACGAAGCCTGAATGTCAGATTTCAGATGAGAAAGGGGAAGTTCTAATGAGGGGCACAAGTGTTGGAACAAAGGGTGTTTCGCAAAATCACCTCTTGAGTTTTGATGATAACAAGGTATTAAAAATTATCAATTGGATATGCTAAACATTTGATCAAGTGTACAGGATCATAATCAAAGTACTATTCATAAAGATTTGGAATGAACAAGTCAAAGAGCAAAAGGAATTTTATTGAAGCTTAAAGCGTCTAAAAAAATGCGTCTGCAGAAATGCGTCTGAAGAAACGAGTCTGAAGAAAGCGCTCCTGAAGACACGTCATCAGAAGCAGGGTTATCAGAAGCATCACATCAGAAGCCACTTCACCAGAGTTGACAAAGTACAGTGTACGAAGTGTACGACCACTAACTCTGCGCACGCCTCTGCAACCAACATCTCTGCAACTTGTCTCTACATCAAGACAAGAATAACAGTAATATTGCTGCAGACATTGTTCCGTTTCAAATGGAATGGATTTGAAATTAGTTCTTCATAGGACAATTATCAAATCAGGCAAAAGATCAATGGTGAAGAATCAAAGCTTCAAGCAAGACAAGTTGATGTAACGGCTAAATTCTCAACGTCTCTCAAATCCTCTATAAATAGGGATAAATATTTGAAGAACATAACATACACACATACAACAACAAGCAAAAGGCTAATACTCTGTGCAAAACGTCGCAAACACATCAACAACTTAGAGAATTCTTACAATAGTTCATATCTTAGAATTCTCAAGTGTCTAGAAAAACAGAGTCTGTTATGTTCGTATTGTTTTGTGAATACCTCTGATTGTATATCAAGTATTCAAAACCTTATTCAATTCTTTGTAATTGTTAAGTGAAGTCTCTTTCTTGTGTGATTGAGCATAGAAGTCTCTTGGAGTTGTCCTTGAGCAAAGAAGTCTCTTTCTTGTGTGATTGAGCATAGAAATCTCTTGGAGTTGTCCTTGAGCAAGGAAGTCTCTTTCTTGTGTGATTGAGCAACTTGTAATCCGACATTACATTTTAGTGAAACTCTCCTTGGAAGTGCAAGGGGGACAGGACTACTTCCGGTTTGTGGAAGGAACCTGTATAATTGCTTGTGTTCTTTCTTTCTCTGTTCTCTTACTTATTATCTGCTGCACTACGACTCTGAATTCAGTCAGACTCTGAACTATTTCAGACTGAATCTGGGAACAGTTTTTCAGAAAGTAAGAAAGAAGTTTTTGAAAAACACAATTCAACCCCCCCTTCTTGTGGTTTTTCTCACCTTCAGTTGGTATCAGAGCTTCAGAATCATGCTAGATTTGTAGCTATTTTATGGAGTATTTGGTGTGCGCGTAATGGTTGTTTATGGGAGCAAAAGCCTGCCAATGCTTGTGCGTCGTGAGTCCTTGCATTGGATACGGTTCAAGATTACATGTGGTGCCACCGTCTCAATAATAATGAGCAATCTACTACTCAAGTATGGTCAAAACCGCAAGCAGATTGGATCAAGTGTAACGTCAATTGTGCGCTTTTCGAAGCGGAAGGAAAATTTGGTGTAGGTATCTGTTTTCGAGATAGCCGTGAATGTCTTATCCATGCTCACTCTATGATCTTTCCCTCTATTACAACCACAACTGAGTGTGAAGTTATTACTCTACAACAAGCCCTCCAAATTGCTCTTGGTCTCAACCTCAATCGGGTAGTATTTGAAACTGATTGTCATCTAGTCGTGAATTATGTCCTCAATAATATCTCCTATGTGAATGAACTAGGAAGTTTACTCTCTAATTGTAGGACTTTACTTTTATCTAATCCTAGTTATGTTCTAACTTATATTAGGAGACAAGCTAATAGAGTCGCTCATAATCTTGCTCGAGCGTCTATATTACATGCTAGTCCCAATATTTTCTTTCATCCTCCCTATTGTATTGACTCTATTATTTTTGATGAAATGAAATGAGTTATCTTTCCCTAAAAAAATGAATAATTCAGTTGCTAAGATCTTTGCCTTTTTGTTGATAGCCAAAGATCATAAGGATAAGGATTATTGTAGTGGGTTCAATAAATAGTTAATTAAATTGTAGACTATTATTTTTCCCACCCTATGCTACACTTATGTGCCCTACATAAATTACCAACATGCCCTTTAGATTACGTAATCCGGAAAAATGTGAAATACATCCGGATTACGTAATCCGAACAACTTCGAAGTATAAAAGGAAGTTCACTCTCCCATTTTACAGTTTCACAGTTTTACTTTAACTTTCTCTCTCTCTCTCTCTCTCTCTCTCTCTCTCTCTCTCTCTCCCTTATCCCAAATTCCGAGTTGCACAAATTGGTCCAAAATTGGAGTTTTTTGCTCAAAATCACCGCATTTCAAGCCTTATCAAACATCAAATTGAAGGTTAGTCTCAAATCCTTATGCATGTAAGTTAATTTCTTTTTATTTACTCTTGTTCATTGAAGTTGTTTAGATTTCGTTTTCCGAACTAGATTGCTGCAGTTCGGAAAATGAAATCTGAAATACACCTGTGTATTTTTCCCCTTTATTGTGTTGTGTTGTGCCCTAATATGCATGTTACAGGTATGGATCATGTTGATCGGAATAGGGGTGATAATGAGGCTATGCACGCATCCGTTATGAGAGATCGGGAAGAGCGTTGAGGGCGTCGATTGGCTCGAGAGGCGGCAGACACGAAGGGTGTAGTTCAGGCTCCTAGGCGTAAGTCTGGAAGGCCACGCCATGCTGTTGATCAGAATGAGCCTCAACCTCAGGCTGACCCAGAGTACAAACAGATGGACGTGGATCATCAGGTGGAGGATGATGCTGAGGCAATGGAGGAGGATATGGAGGACGATTCCCAACAGCAGCGGCAGTGGAGGAGGGGGAAGAAAGTGGTGGAGCCAGACCTTGAGCCTCTTGATGACTATCCCGGTGGCCCACACGACACTACCCTGCTAACGAGGTACCATTGCACATGGTCAGGAAGGCGTCTGAGGGAGTGGTACGTATTAATGTGATACTTTAATGAATGATTGTAAATTGTTGTTAATATTTTTGAAACTAATGTTAATCTTTGTGAAACTGATGTTAATGTTTTGTTTTTAATTTTTTGCAGTGGTGATCCAATTTAAAATGCATCAACAACGGGAAGAAAATTGATGTGATGCATGATGACGATACCAAACCTATCATGGAAGCATGGTGGTGGCGTGATCGACTCGGTGCCACCGATCTTTCTTGACTTCAGGATACCAACTACAGCCTGATTTATGCATTTGCAGAGAGGTGGCACGAGGAGACTTTAAGCTTCTATCTTCCGTTTGGGGAGATGACAGTGACACTTGATGATGTGTCTTGTTTGCTGCATCTCTCCATTGATGGCATGCTTCTGTCCTACGAGACTATTTTAAGGGACGATGTGGTGGAGTTGATAATACAATATTTGGGGTCTTCTCCAGGAGATGCTCTTAAAGAGGTGACTGAGACCAGAGGTGCACATGCACGGTTTAGCTACTTGAGGAGGATTTTCAAGGAGCGTCTTCAACTGCAGTTGGAGTTAGATAATGAGGGTGGTATGGAGGAGGAGGTGCAGAGGTTGCGGGACTAGGCTCTCCGTGTATATCTGATGTACTTGGTGGGGATCACGCTCTTCACTAACAAGAGATCCAACTATGTGGATGTTGTATACCTGAGGTACTTCAGAGACCTGGAAGTTGTTGCTGGTTTTTCATGGGGAGCTGCGTGTCTATCTCACTTGTGTATGAAGCTTAACCATGATTCCCATTGGGCCTACAGTCAGCTGTCAAGATACTTGTCTTTGCTGCAGGTATAAATTAATAATTATGTTTGTTTTTTCATCTATAAGTTTTGACCTTGTTTGTATATTTAGATGTGGTTGTCTTTATTGCAGGTATGGATTTATCAGCATTTCAGGGGTATAGGCAGCAAGGATGTGTGGGGTGGATATCAGGATGATATTTATCCACGCGCCATACTTTTTATCCATGGATAGGTTTATCCACACCCGATGAGTACAAAGGCCATGTGGATGTGTTGGATCTGACGTATGTTGTCATGGCCCCATATGGAGAGCACCGTGCGACATGTCCTTTTGAGCGGGTCAGCCTTTACTCTTGATGGCTCAGATTCGGTCCACACATGGTGAGATATCTGCCGGAGCAGGTGCTTCGTCAGTTTGGGTACATTCAGACTGTTCAGAGACATCCATGTGAGAGTGCACCTCCGCAGGATACCTTAGCTAACCTCAGCAGTTGGGTCACCTTGCAGAGCATGGTGTGGAGGCAGTGGAGGGATACATCCAATGGTATTTTGACACCTTTAATCCACACATGATTCTTCCAGACATGGAGGTTCCGGTGCCGAGGCCACCAGAGTTAGAGGCTATTGATGAGATTGCTACTCAGGAGGATAAAGAGCATGGGTACTTAGAACTGAGCGGAAGGTTGGGCCGTATCAAAGACCATGTGTATGTTGTTATGTCTAGTGGTGAGGTGCAGTAGGGTCTGAGGCATGGCAAAATTTGGAGGAAGTGTTGATAGAGGTTTATGGTGGGAAGGTTTACCGCCGTGGGCAACATGTTGAGGGTGGCAGGGGTGCCAGAGGTTGCAGAGGTGCTAGGGGTGTAGTGATAAGGGGTTGATTGTACTTTTTTAATTATGTTAATGTTTGAATATTATGGATGATTTTATGTCATGTAACAATTGGATAATTTAAATTTTTATGTTTGATTAATGCTTGAAAATCATGTTGTGTTGTTAATTGTTAAGTTATAAATTCAATTTCCTATTTGAATATATGGTCAAAGGCCAAAACAGTTGGCTAAATGCGCCAAAACAAATGGCTTCTGCCTCTGTGCTGATGCAGTTCAGATCATATAATCTGAACAGCTTTAACGCTTTCCAGATTATATAATCCGAAAACATCATTTTTCACCCATTTGTTGACTTTCAACGGGGTGATTGACACTTTTCATATTACATAATCTAAAAAGTGTAAGACCCGTCCGGATTGTGTAATCTGAATCCATCCGTTGCACATTGCCATTAGGGTGCTTTAAGTTCCAAAATCCACGAATTTGTCCGGATTTCATAATCCGAACGTAGTTCAGATTATGTAACGTTCAGATTATGTAATCCAGACAAGGGGTATTTTTGAAAGAAAAAAAAATAGAGCGCAGTAGAATACAACAGGGTGGGAAAAATTATTGCGTTCTTAAAACTATATGGGACATACAAAAATTAACATGAAATTTTAACAATTTTAGTTATACCAATTATCCAAGTATATAGTCTCAAACGCCTAAATTCCAGCGTTTGCAACATCTTTAGCATTTTATTTAAGAGCAATGATATTTGTACAACCTTTTTGAAACAACTTTTGGGACAACCTTGTTATTCTCTCTTTTTATTGGTCAAAAACAATAGAGAGAGAGAAAGGAAGAGAAATAATAAGAATGTAATGTGAGTATGAGAGAGAATGTTGTCTAAAAGTTGTACCAAAATCTCTTTATTTAAAATTAGAATTAGAATTAGAATTAGAAATAGAAAATGTTAATGAACCTTCATAACGATAGTGAAAGTGTACCTCCATTAAGTTAAGTGGAATAGTTCTTGTTTTTGGGGAAAGACTAGAATATGCTTGAAAACACAGCATAAGTCAACGAGGTCACAAGAAGATAGCTAATTATTGATTTTTTTTTGGTTACATGAGAGAAAAAAAAAAGAAAAGAAAAAAGCAAAAGAAAAACAACTACGTCCTAATAAAGGACACTCCTGTAGCATCAGCTAGTAAGGCTAAGGATAAACATGATAATGGTTGACGCATCATCACAAGAGACTCTGAATGCTTAGCACCTAGTTTTGCAAGTATATCCGCGCAAGAGTTTCCCTCTTTAAAAATATGATGAATGGAAATATCCCACTCCTTAACCAAATATATCTGAATAAGCTCCAAGAGGTTTGCATAGTGATGAAGCCTCGATACTTTCTTTGACAGTAATTATTGATTAAAGATTATAAAAGAAAACACTTACTCTTATTTCCAAACTATATTAGTTTAACTTATTCGCAATCCAAGACCTATATATAGAGAGAGAGAATTTTCGATTTCACTAAGAGAAGAGAGAGTAAAACATCAAGGATCAAATCAAAAGATTTTATATTTGCATAGACTAAAACCGAAAAAATACTGGGAAATTAAAATGTCGTTTGATATTTGCAGAAACCATTCATATTTAAGCCTAAAAATAATACTCCCTCCGTTTCAAAATACATGTCCATTTTGGAGAAATTGCAATAACCAAGAAATCAAATAAATTTTGTTATTTTTGATGAAATTATATTGTCGTGTTCAAATTGAAAACTTGACTTTGGAATACAATAAACTAGCGTGAGTTAACTCACGTGGGGTATAACACCTGCGTGAGTTAACTCATGCGACGTGACTTAAATCACGCATGTGTAAAACAAACGAAATTTTAAGCCATGTTAATTTTACACTTGCGTTAGTTAACTAACGCAAGAGTATTTTAGTCAGTTTGGCTGGGTCAAAGCGAAACTTACTGGGAGAAGAGCAGATAATCTTCAATTATACAGGTTTATAATGTTGATGTCATAGATCACGATGCAAAAAAGGCGAAAATTGCTTTTCTGACATTGATAACTTCACAATGACACATGTAATTTACTAAAAAGCCCCCAACTACCGTTGGGACATCCGACGGCAGTTAACTACTGTTGACACCAGCGGTAGTTAACTACCACTAAATCCATTTATTCAATTCACAATACACAACACTTGTCCAGATCTTCTTCCACTCTCTCTTTCACCCTTCCTTTCCTTCCTTATGGGTTCCAACATATGATTCTTCTAATGCTGAATTAATTAAATGGTGTAACTTCTTTTCTAGTAAAACACCTCAATTCACCAACTCAAACTCAACACAATTTGCAATTTTTTATAGAAAATATTGAAATCTACAATCATTTCTCCAACTGTAGATTGATTGAAAAGCAAATAATATTTGAAGGATTGCACTCTATTACAATCCTAGAAGCTGTTTTTTAGATTACGAAAAGAGATTTTAAATGATTTTCCATATTAATTTGGATTGAAAACATACGAATCAAGTTGGAGATAAGATATTAATTTGGATTGAAAACATTTTGCTTCTCTCACGTTGGTATGCTCTTCAAATGACCATCACGTTGGATTGAAAAACAAATAATATTTGAAGGATTGGACTCTGATACAATCCTAGAAGCTATTTGTTAAATTCATGCAATAAATTGGACCAGTGAAGAAAAGGAAGAAGAAAAGAAGACAGAAAAGGAGTAGGTTGTATAGGCATAAATTGAAATGAATTCAGCGGTAGTTAACTACCGTTGGGGCCAGCGGTAGTTAACTACCGTTGGGGCCAGCGGTAGTTAACTGCTTTCAGGTCCTCAACAATAGTTAATTACCGTTAGAGGCATTTAAGTATTTTACTTGTGTTTGTTGGAAGTTTTTTATGTCCAAAAAGCAATGGTCAAAAAAGGCGGTGCTGCATGTAGATGAGGGTGTGCACCTGCACACCCTGGAATTTTCTAAATTACCCCTATAACCCTACTTTGTAGCTATTTGCACACCCTCACTTATTCAGTTTGCACCAACCATCTCACTTATTCAGTTTGCACCAACCGTATGTGTCTGATAAACATTTTCAATTATTCTTTCACATGCTTTTGTGTTTTAAGGCAGATTGGCCGGGATTTCATTTCCTTTTATATTATTTTCTGTCTTTTTATTAGTTAATGCTTTCAATTATCATTAGTTAATGTTTTTCAATTATCTAAAATCTAGCAAAACTAAACAACCAGGTTTTGAACCTGGATGCTTAGGTTGAAGGAAATGGTTTCAACCACTAAGCTAGTATGAGAGATGGTTTTAAAATCTGCATATACAATTTAAAAAATAAATATTTTATTATTTTAATACTTAAAAATATATATAACTGGGGTTTTAAAATTTGCACCCTCTTACTCGGTCCTAGATCCGCCACCGGCAAAAGATATAAAGTTGCTGTTGCTTTCTGGGCTGAACCGCAACAAAATGTACTCAGAAAATCGAACACTTAAATAAATTTCAACAGTCCCAAGTTCCCAACATTACAGGTATTACAAATAATAAATAAATAGTAAATCCAATACAAATAGGAAGTACTGAACTCCTCGGATCAACTTTAAAATAAATTCTCAAAAGTTTTACACTATATTTCCCAAAACTGACTATGAATTACTAAATGACGTGAAATGTACATCTGTGAATCCTGGAAACCTGCTCTAATTCCCCAAAAAGATAAAAACAAAACACAATTATGTTACATGAAAATGACCAAATATTTAATATGGTACATTCTAATTTTACAGAATTCCTATGGCTGGCTCTCAATGGAAAACCAAAACTATGTAATGTACAACCATCTCACTACAAATTACTTTTGCTGCTCAGTCTTGGGTCGTGATTTCATGCTAGCTCGTCTAGCAACGTCCCATGCCTTTGGTGGAGCATATGAACCAAGCTGTGCAGCGAAAAAGGACTCGTAACCAGGTGAATCGAAAGCAAATCCGGTGTGCTTTGATAACTCTCGTGGGAGTTGAGATATGGCATAGCTCCTTGCCTCAGTTGGCGTAAGGTGGTTCCCTATCTCCAGCAGCTGTGCCCTACCAGTGCTCTCAATCTCATGTCTATGTATTTCTTGAACAATCTGATAATCATAGGGGAAGAACCATCTTTGAACCCTGTAACCAGATGAAGCAAAATGAGTATAAAAGTCAGTGTGCTCCTATAAATAGGTGGTGAGAATCTAAACAGATATCACAGTTTAAATGTTTATAATGGACAACAGCAACAAAATCTACACCTTTCACTAGGTAAAAAAAGCTACATCAAATAAATGATGCCGCGATACTGTCATATATCAAGTCTAAAGATAAATCAGTTGGCTAATAATCTCGTTTAATAGTGTTCCATGGTCTTTATCTTTCTCTACCACCAACTAACTATTAGACTATAATCTATCTAGTCACCCTCCTAATTGGCAGTTCAATGTCGAACCAACAATTATAGTTGAGCGATAAAAAAAATTCTTCAAGTTTGAATTGTATATACGAGGCATCCTGTCATTATAAATCATAACATGAACCCTATCTGTTGCAACCACATTAAAATAACACAAGATTGTCACTAAAATTTAGTATACACCTGTCCATAAAGAGTTTTACCTTGGTGCAAAACGTGCTAAGCACTGTGAGAGATACAATTGCAGCAAATACTTTTATCAAATACAGTAAAAGATAAATAAAAAAAAAATTCTATCTGGAAACTGAAGAACCTTTTCTTGACAGCTTGACATCCAGAACAAGAGCCAACTGTGATATTTAAATAAAAAATGGCATCGTTTGAAGGTGAATATAAAATTTTCAATGCATAAGTTATTTATCTGAATATATTGAATTTTAGGTTCTGTAACTAAACTCACGCAGCACCATCAACATACCGCCAACATCAATATCCCACAGACAAAAATATAAGAATCCTCCAAATCTGAACCTTACCCTTGATAAACAAAGTCGCAGAAAAGCGCAGCAACAGGAACAAGTAGTAGTGTTATGTAGAAATATACGGTACTCATCAAGACATATATGACAAAATAAACATTCTCCTGCAGACAATTGAAAAACAACTTGTGAGAAAGTGCCGAAGTTTATTTTTCAACACACCTCACATACATAAAAAGATAAGGTGGGAATTCACCTGCCGATCATAAGGAGTGGTGATCCCTGAATATATAAAAATAAAAATGAACCAAGCTAATATGCTTCCACCAACACTAATGTAGTGCCATCTTGTGATTGAATTACAAATCATAAGTAATCTCAAGTTGACGGTTACTACAACACAAGTGAATGCCATTGTACTGACATCCCAGAGTCCAAATGTCTTGCCATCTGAGTTTTTTGCACTTAAATTTGTAGTACTCACAAAATAGAAGAATATTAGCGACTGGTATACAGAAAAAAAGGCCCATATAGCCACGACTTTCCATTTGAAGAAGACATTTCTTATTCCTTCCATGTATAATTCAGGATACTTCTTGGATAGAGATGCACTAACATCCTGGTAAAGGCAGAAGTAACGAATCAAAAGATATTATCCATGAAGAAAGTGTATTGTAAAAAGTGAAGCACAAGGCAATCTGAAATCAGAAATTGTTGGAGAGAATATGCTACCTTGTCAAATAATCCAACCATGATCACAGGCAATGCCGTGAAAATAACATTATATAAAGACTGAAACCAATCATCATAGAACCTTTGACCAGAAAACCCAGTTTGAAAAGTAAACCAAAACTGAGTAAGAGTAAATGTGAGATTCTTGTAAAAGAAGTATATCACCACCTGCAATAAGTGAACAACATCTTTTCAAGTCTATAATAAATAAAATGCTATGCAAGTCCACACAATCTTAACTAGTTTATAAAAACATGTCACCTTGCATATTCGCAAATATGACCAGCGCCCATGAACAAGAAGCAAATCTTCAAGGTAACGGAATTGTGCAATGGCAAAATCACTAGCCATCACAGCTTGCATTCCCTCCATTCCACTTATGCCAACACCAACATGAGCAGCTTGAATCATGCTTACATCATTGGCTCCATCACCAATACTAAGGGTTATTTTCTTGGCACCTTTCTTCACCATACTTGTGACCTGTAAGCAGAAATAATAAATGGATATTGGCGAAAATCTCATAAGCCAAATAGAACCAAATCCTACAAGGCAGTTACTTCCAACACTCCTATCTTGAAAATTGGAACATCAAATATACCAATAAACAAGAAAAACTGTAAAAGGCAACAACTCGATAACAAGTTATTGACATAATGCATGAGTTTTACCTGTGCTTTTTGTAAGGGAGAAACCCGGCAGCAAACAACCGCATGACAATTCAAACTAAGATTGAGCAACATCACCCTTAAAGTTGGATCCAATGCATACATTAGACACTTCCCATCAATTACTAGTGCTAATTTTGGTCCAGATACAGTGTGAAAATAGCTTTGTGCTTCCTCGAGGCATTTCTTCAGCTGTCTTTTCACTTCTTCTTTAATAAATCGTGCAATTTCCACTTGGTCACCCTAAATATTTACAGAACAGTATAACTTTCATATTAAAATACACAAAAAAAATGAGCAAAACATTGAATAAAAAAAATACAGCTTACCCTGTCTTCAACTTCTCTAATTGCATCAGTTTCTGAACTGATAACGAATTGCTTCATTTCATTGTTTATCAAATTGCATGCTGCAGAAAGAGGTGGTGGAAAAATTATTTAAAATGATAACTCAACTTTTGGGGAAAAAAAGATGTCATCATAATCAAAGAATTAAAAAAGCAGCCCAAAATTCAAATTGACTCACCATAGGCTATGTTTATTGCTGTTTCAATCTTGTCCCCTGTCAGAACCCAAATTTTAATACCAGCTCTTTGAAGAGTCTCTATGCATGCTGGTACTCCCTCTTGAAGCTTGTCTTCTATTGCAGTGCTACCAATTAAAATGAGATCATTTTCTATGAGTTCTGCCACCTGTATTATTTCTAAAGGCATAAGTAAATGCAATATTATTTATATTAGTATTTTTATAAAGAAGCCTGAACATTAAGCACTCAAGTTTTTTTCTGATAACTTGAGATATATACACATTTGTTAATTTATCACATAAAAATTTATTCTAGTTTCATACAAAGTATGATTGGAAAGGTAAGTGTTGGAAGATATGATATTGTCTAGCTTCGTCGGAAGGAAATAATCAAATCACAATCCAAGCATGCAAATTCTGTCGAAAACGATAATAACAGATGATCATGTCCAAACTTATGACACAATGATAGTGAATGGAGCCACTACCACCAGAACGGCCACCACCACTACAATTGCCGCGGCTACTTCTACCAGAAAACATAAGGTAAATGAAAAGGAGCGGACCAAGAGGACCTAGATCTAGCTGGTGGTGCCACATTAGTCTGAGGTGAGTTGGATGAAGCTTGATTTGAGGAAAGTAACGGTCAAATTAACAGGGACACTTGTGAAACTTTTCAAAGCGAACTTCATGTTCCAAAATAAGGCTTCAATCGTTTAAAGGTTGTCAAACTCTTGAGTTAAATCTTAAACTCTTACAAGTTTACAATTCTAAATCACAAAGACGAGTTAAATCACATGTAAACTTTACAGTAAAGTTTACAATTCTAAATCACAAAGACGAGTTAAATCACATGTAAACTCTCTTTTTGATAAACTCTTTTGAGTTTAAGTAAACTCTGATAAAATCGGCTAACTCTCAATTTTACTAGCAGTTTCTGATTTTACAATTCTACATTTTTTTTGAAAGCTTATATTAAAACCACCAAAATTATAGAAGATGTATAAGATGGGGAAAGGAGGAAAAAGAAAATATAAAGGGCCTGACTAGCAGTAACCCCACATCAGGAACCAAAAAACAGCCAAGCAGCCAACACAAACGGCCCTGCTGCAAAAACAGAAGCAGCAGCTACAGCTGTTATCAAAAAACAAAAAAGTCCCAACTAACCTCTAAAACTGCCCCAGCTATCTTAACAAACACTCTTTGGGGTTCCAGTTCCACTCATAAAAGAGGCAAGGAGGACTTTTTAATCTAGGTAAAGCCCGCTGCCAAGAGACTACCTTTATATCCTCTACAATTTCCTCCGGTATTTTGGTAAGATTATTAAAAATCCTGTCATTACGCGCTTTCCAAATCACCCATACCGACCCATGCCACGCCAACCAATAACCTTTACGAAGTCTCTTCTTCCCAATCTCTCCACTCCAACATTCAAAGTGTTGGAACAAGGTTTGTGGTGTAATGAAATTGATCTCTAACCAACCACCCACCATTGACCACACTTTGAAAGTGAAATTGCAATGGAGGAAGAGATGTGAAGATGTTTCTCCCTCTTCATCACAAAACACACACCTTTCCGATACTTCCTGGGGTAGAATTCTCCGTCCAGCAAGATTTACCTTTGTTGGAATACAGTCGAGAAGTAGTTGATAATAAATGTAAAATTTTGCTCAATATTATTTGATATTTGGTTTATTATGTCTTGTACTATATATTGGTTTTAAAATGTAAACTTACGATTCTAGTGTTGTTGTGAGGGATAACTATCATCAATATAAGTTTTTTGTTTTTCTACAATTTCATTTATGTATTTTACAATTTCTTTTTGGTCCAATAAAATAAACCTATTTAATGGTAGTATATTATCTATATAAGGCATATATAGGTTATTTTAATAGGGTTTTTCTATCATGTGCAAATTTGCACATGTTAAGAAGTTTAAAGTAGTATGTTTGTATTGGAACTTGTTATTTTCTATTAAATATATAATTTTTTAATAAATAATTGTTGTTTTTCAATAAATAGTTGCTATTTTTAGTTACTTTAACATGTGCAATATTGCACATGTTAGACAAACCCATTTTAATATTAGGTAAACTTTGAAGAGTTTTCGAGCCAAATTTATTTAGGCTCCACGAGTTTACCTAACTCTCGAGTTTGACAACCTAATATTCAAACTACAGAGGTTAACGGTTGATACAAGAGTGACAACATATTCATGTTCTTCAGGTAATCCTTCGAGAATTACATCAAGTTGTGCCTGTAGAAAAAGTGGATCACCACCAACATCAAAATGAGCATCAACAATAAACTCTGCCACTGTGCAGTATTTTAAGAGAGGTGTTACGAAGCTCTGTTTGCAGTTGCCAAGCTTTGGCTCAAGTTTGGGAAAGGAAATAATTGTGTATCTTCAGCCAAAGTTCCCATGAATTTGTTAAACCAATCTCATGATCTGTGAAGCAGACACATCTAGGAATAAAGAATGAAGACAATTCTAGATTACGCACAGATTTTGAAATCGCTAAGACTGTAATTCTACTTGATATTTTATACCAATAAGGTGAAGCAAGTTACTATCGTTTTCAGATATAGTACTTCGAAGAAACTGAAGACATAGTAAGATGTATTTTTAACTTCTATCATGATTATCTAATTCTTAATTTTTAATATTATAATTTAATGTTTTGTAATTATTTTTAGGGATCCAAGTTGCAATCGCAAGGTATGTTGATTTGATTGTTACTGAAAAAAACTCTAAATTTCCTGAGCAAGCATAGAGCTAAATTCCTTTTATTGGTATCAAAAGTTACACCTGTAGGTGGTAAAAATTGTCTAATCATGTATTAATCCCAGTTTGAGAGTTTTGCTATTGAATTTGAGTTTGAATTGTAAAGCTGTTCTACAGGAACTGGGTTCCAAAGGTAAGTGTAAAGTTCAAATTCATCAGAACAGCACAGCTGCTGCTTTTCTAATCTTGGCTTTCAGAATCCAATGAAGTAAGAATTGGACGGAAAAAAGTAAATAAGCCACCTAAATGGACAAACTACTACAGAAGAACTATCGTCAAAAGAATAATTTCTAGTGGAAATTAACTACTTTTCAACACAAATAATGCCAAAAATATAAACAAATTGATGCTGATTATGCACAGAAAAACTTCCATGTTATGATAAATTGTACCTCGTCTAACTTCTTTTCACGATCATGTAGAGTAGACTTGGCCTGGATAAACTTCTCATTCCAGCTTTCGTAAACATTTGGATGCAATTCTCTGTAAGCCAGGCATAATGTACGTAGTCCAGATGATCCAAATTGCTCCAAGTACTCCCTGGTGATTTTCTTCATATCGTTGTTAGAATCAGCCAGTCTCTCATAGATTACAGTATCAGCACCCTGTGAAAAGAAAGTTCTTCAGAAAATGTCATCCTAACCAAACCCAATGGCAACTTGTAATTGTGTGGTTAAACCTCAAGAAACTATTACCTTACAGTATAGTACAAGCCTTCCATCTGGATAACGACATACAACTGACTGGCGCTTCCTTGTACTATAAACGAAGCAAAGATACAAGTATTGTCAGAAGAAAAAGTTAAGACCCTAAAACAATGTACCGGGAGGGATCATACCTATTAAATTCAAGCACATTGAGAATCTCATAGGGCATATCTTGAACTTTTCCCATCTTCTCAACATGAGATTCTCGAACATATATCATTGTAGGTGTGCGCCTGAAAAAATCTTTCAGATTAGCATCAACTCAAAAAGAAGAAATATCAAAATCTAGCAGCTCTATTGCTGAAGAACTGGTAAATGAAAAGATTAAACCTCATTCTTCACAAAAAAATTGTTTCAACAAAATGAGGGCCTACAAGGTCAAACTAAAATCAGGAATCTGATATCCTCTCAAGGAGCGTCATAAACAGGCTGCCTGTGCTCCCCCTCTGTGGATGATACTCCTTGTGGCCAACACAAGCTCAGGAATAAGCTCCTCTTTGCACCCACTGCCTTTGTGAACTGATAAACGTGGAAAATGGTTGTGTGCAAGCTTTATCCGGAAACTTGAGTTAAAAAGCAATTGAACATGCTAGCGGGTACGGTTAGTATTGTCAATCCCGGATAGCAGAATGTATACAACTGACCCCAAAATGTTGACTTTGTGAGGATCAGTCATCTGTGCAAGAGGCACTTATGGATGAAAATTGGGTTCAACCAATGGATGAGGAGATAAAAATGCATAAAAGAAATGGAACTTGGAAATTTGGTTCAACCAATGTCTCATCTGACACATAAGAACTTGATGTCACAAATCACTAAACTTTGCCGACAGTTCTACGCAATTCAGATATCTACAGTCCAATGGTAATTTATAAATGTATAAAAGACACAAGACAGGATTACAATGAACATACATAATTTATATAACAGATTGAGACTGAACATTTGAACAAAGGGTCTCATTCCTCTTAAAAGGAGGAAACCGCCAATGAGTTTGCAGGTTTAGCTAAATTGGCACCAGCCCAAGTTCTCAATAATTGGTTGTAATGTTAATGTTGGAGGTTCAATCCTTAATCATCCACACTTTTTCCCCTATCCACTACTTAGGTGCTCGCATTGTTTACCAGGAAAATTAGAAACATAATCAAGAAGTTTGAATTTTCAACCTGTAGAAGAAGAAACCAAAGTGCTTTGCAGCAATAACCAAAGCAGCCTCATCAGGTGATGCAGCTTGATATTTGATCTTTTCAGGGGACTTCTCATCACCTTCCGGAAGTACAGTATGGCATATAGCAAGGCATCTGAAGAATTCCTACACATATATATAAAAAAGGGATATTACTATATTGTATAAAATATTTATTAACATAATAAAACCACGGTACCAGATTGCACCTTTTAAATTAATGGTATCGGCATAACATAATGAAAGCAGCTTATGCGCTTAACTACATATAATACTTACGAAAAGAGCAACACGACTAAACAATGTGAATAAACATTTTCTGGATTGTGCCAAATGTTTTGAAAATTAGGCACAAAAGTAAAGGACCTAATTATTACCTAGGAAGCACATATACAACACAGACATACATAGAAAATGATACAGATACAAGGATTTAAATTATAGAACATAAAGTACAACACAAATTGATAAAATCATATACATTTATAAGAAAATTACAGACTTCTAAGTATTCAGCTCAGTCATACTAACTTTATATGTAACTCGTGACAGATGGTTTGAGTTAAGAAATCTTGTATAATTTCTAGGATAAATGTGAACCAATAACTTAAGTATAACATGCAACCAGCAAGCACAGATTTAAGCCGGTTGATTTTCCATTAAAATTTAGAAAATATATATCAAGAGAAGTAGATGGATGTATATAAAAACCTTTTTACTCAACAAGAATCAAACTTGCAAACCAAAAACTCAAGACCAGGTTGAAAGATAAATCAAACTGCTACCACTAATTCAAAGTAAAGCAAAATTATTTACTTTGCATGCATCAGGATTGGGCTCATTCCTCCAAGCTCCTCTCATAAGCCTGGCATCTTCAAAATTGAAACCCCTCTCTTGCACAGCATTGGGCGATCTATTTTCCTGTAGAGCAATAATACGACATAATTGTGCAATTTCAAAATTGGTCATCTACTTCCTTACAAACCACAGCAAGAGTACTACCTCAATTTTCATGCCATTGCGCTCTGCTAGTCCCCTCTCAATTTCGGTCACACCATTTCCATAGACCTCTGCTCCAATCGAACATTTGAAGAACTCCATTAAGTTTCTTGTTAGGGTCCCAGTTTTGTCGGAGAAAATATACTCCACCTAATAAATAAGTAAAATTGTATTAACAAGGAAATATGAAAATAAAAATATACAGCAACGGAGAAACAATTTATATTTTCATTTTTCAATCACACGTGGACTGAAAATGTATGTATCATCTTTCAGATACTACTTCATATTTTATCAATTTAAATTTCAAGCAATAAACGAAATGCGGGAAAAGAACAAAGGAAAATGGGATTTCAGATTAAGAGAGAGACAAGTAACAAAGACTTTGAATTAAAAAGTCACTGCAAAATATTCTGGCAAGACTAGTGACACAAGAGAATGCCAAAAAAAAAAAGGCAACGCAGTAATGGAGAATGGAGACCGAAAGAAACCACTTTACAGACGAGAGCATCTGAACACATCAGTGAGAGCTTTAAAATACACCAGAAAGATAACAGGGCAAGGATGACATGGTGGATGACATCAGGAGAGATTTTGAACACAGGGGAAGGATGGCAGGGCAAAGAACAACTTCAGAACATACTAGAGGGGTAACATGGCAGATGAGAGCTTTAAAATGCACCAGAAAGATAACGCAGCAGAGGGTAGATTTAGACCAAACCGGAAAGATGACATAACAAAAGAGAACTTCAAAGCACGCCGAAAAGATGACATGACAATGAAAGCTACAGATCAAGTAAAAAGGATAACAGGGCAGACGAGAGAGTGTCAACACATTGGAAGGATGGCACAACAGAGGAGAGATTCTGAACATGTTGAAAGGATGGCACAACAGACGAGAGAGTGTCAACACATTGGAAGGATGGCACAACAGAGGAGAGATTCTGAACATGTTGAAAGGATGAACCATTCCTAACACCAACAAAGAGAAAACTTGGAAGAGAGAAAGTTGGAATGTGTGTAAGAACAGGAGAACATAGTTTCAAATTTAATCGGTTGCATACTTAGGAGAACTAGATATAGCCAAAATCGTGACCAAATGTGTTACGCTCTAATACCATGTTAAAGTTCTAGGATTGTAGATACAGAGGGAAGAGACTAAAGACTTTGAATTATCATTATGTGTTGACATAACAGGTGATTTAATGATGCAAAAAAAGACTAAGCACTAGCCTTATTTATACTAATGCAAGACTCAAATTCCTAATTCTATAGGGAAAAAATCATAATAATAAGTTATATGGAACTAATCTTAAGTTATACAAATTCTGATAGGAACCAATGGATCCTATCAATGATTCACAGACCAGCAAGAAGATGAAACAGATGATGAATAAAGAAAATAGGGTGTTTTATTGATATGAATGAAAATAGTAAAATAGTAGAAGAGAGATTCTCCAACTACTCCCAGAGCAAAGCTCCAACACAACTCAGAGAGGAATCCTACTCTGGCCCTGAACAGAAAACTCAATCTGTCATACTCTAAAACTCCTAAGAACTCCCCTTTATATATACAAATAAAGAGAAAATTCTAGTGTTTATCCCCTATTGGGCCTCTTATTATTTAATCCTAATCCTAATGGGCAACTTACTAATAATCTACTTAAACCTAATTAACTACCTACTAATTACTTAAAACACCCTCTCATACTAGGTCCTAACAAATTCACAATTATCTAACTGCCTAAGTTAGGAATTTAGTACACCTAATAGAAAAAGGATACTGCTTATTACTAGAGAGGAAAGTTTAATCTATCAAAAGCTCCTTGCAACAATTTTGATCTAGAAAAAGATGTCCCATATCCAAAAGGTGAAAAGGAGAACTTTTAGATAGAAGCAAGAAAACCCCAGAGAAATAGTCTTCTTGATTACAAGACCCACCACTTTTTGATCAATTCGGTTTAAAGTTGGTTGGCCTGTTCATAAAAGATATTTGAGTAGGATATTCTCCAAAGTAGAGAAGGTAAATGGTGGAAAAGAAACTTCAGAAACAAGCCACTAAGGTGAATTATGGGAGTGCAAAAGAAACAAGGGAAAACAATACTTCTTTAGCTATGAAAATAAGTAAGTTATGAGATGGATTGGATGAAGGCATTTTGAAAGGATTATTTCACACACAGTGGGAACCTGGCGGAGACGTACTCATTCACAGTACTAAACCACTTTTATTCTAGGTTTCTTAAACGGTCATTGTCATTATTTTAGAAACCTTTCTTTATATTGATTTATTTTATTTTTTTTATGTTTGCCTTTAAATCTCCACCAAGAATAATTAATTATTTTATGCCAACAACCAAAACATGTGGTAGCTACTTACCTGTCCAAGTTCTTCATTCAGATTTGAGGTTCTGGCCAATGCCGGTGTATTGCTTTCTTTGTGGTACATGCCCAAATCCTTGTTGATAAATTGAGTTGATTGAATAAATTTTATCATCTGATACAATAACCCAAATAAATAAGTTTTCTTATTACAAAAACATGGAACTTTTGGAGTATATAAATTCAAATGACTGAGACACAGACCTCTATAGACACATAAAGTGAGATTGGGATGATTGTTGAATACAGTGTGATAAGGGTAAACATAGTAAGAATAAAAACCTGACAACAGAAGACTTGGAATTAGCGATTAAGTTAAGAGGAAAAGAATGAAAGGAGGTGGCTATTTATCTTGACAGCAAGTACACGTTACCAGAAATCTGTTTCCTGGATTGAACTGTGCCGAGCCCTCCTCTGATGAGTCAAGATGCAAGTAAAAGTATTTTTTGTTCACGAAAATAGCACTGAAATTCACAATTCCAACAATATCATTCAAAATTATATACCACTATATAAGGGACTACCTCATTTGGTCAAAATATCAACTTTTTAAAATAAACCATCATCGAATAACTAGATTAAAATATAAAAAAAAGCACATTCCTCAACCTCCCAGTCTGTAATTACAATTTTTTGGACTAAAATTTAGTTCTAATAACAGACACGTTGTTGTTGTTATTATTATTATTATTATTACTATTTTTTTTTATTATTATTATTATTATTATATTAAGATTTTTTATAAAACTTTCAACACTGCGATTACAACTTTTGTGAATTTAATACTTATTATAGATGAATAATCATTAACTATTATTAAATCTCAACAAAAAATAGAGTTTCAAGTTGTGGACATGCCATGTAGGGTCCATCAAAATAATGGTGTTGATATTACAGTAATAAAAACAATAAATCTAATTCAGATTTCAGACAACAAGTTCCAGCCCTTCCTAATACTGCCTAAACATATATTCCATGAACATTGACAACAGATTAGAAGTGATCCAGAAACTCTATTTAACTCACATACCTGCCTATGGCTCCAATAAAGCACATCATAAAGAGTGTTGCAAAAAGAGCAAGTATGAGCTTGTCAAGTTTCCTCTCCAATGTACTTCTTTTGGAAGGAACATTCATTGAATTCATCATCACCTGCAATGTCATTCAGAACGCATGTAATACACTTGAACAATTACAGAAGGAAAACGTGCAGCAACAACAAAGTGAAATATCAAAAGACATATCCTAAAAATGAAAATACAAACCAAGTTATTTCGCCTATCACATTCAACACCAACCAATTATTAAGAAACATAAGTTTAGTAAAATACACTATAACTAGTGGTGATATCATAGGTAGGGTGTATTTGGTTTATTTTCTGTGAAATGATGAAAGATCCGTTAACATTTAAAGAACAAAAAACTGCTGCAACAGGATGAAAATATTAAATACCTAGAGAGAGTAAAATATAAACCAAGCTAATCTAGATTTGCAAAAGAATAGAGACAATCAATAATGCAATCAACATATTCAACAACAAAAGTTTAATGGAGAACAAAATTTGAAAATAAAACTTGTGATCAATGATGCCCTTTTAAAGGAGGGTGCCACCTTGTTTCATTTTGTTCCTTTTATCAGTATTTTGTGAAGGGAACAATTGGGAAAAAAAAGTCAAATTCATCGTTTCCTAAACAACTTTGAATACAGGAAACTCAACAAAAATTGTTTTTTACATTTATTGGGGAAAATTATATCAACTGAAAAAGATAAGAGTAATCAAATACCCCCTTTGTTTCTATTTACATAGACAAAGAAATGAATGCATATCCATCAAAGTTCAACAAACAGAACTGACTTTCCCTTGTTTTCTTTTTTCATCATCCCTGCACCTGACGGGGATCCATATATGCTTGATAACAAAACAAAATCACATGATATACCAATGATGATTATAATTTACACTCCGTCCGGAAGGATTTATAAGCCAAAAATAGCTATATATCTTTGAATGAAATGAAAGCAAAAGTTAACACTTTTTAGCCTGTTTAATGATACTATCTCTAAAATGACCTTTACTTAATTTAACTTTAGTTTCCAATGAACCAATTTAATCTTGAAGGGAAATTTAGGTTATGGAAACAATTGTTTAATTGATCTAGTGTGATTCATTAGTATAATTATCATTCTTAAAATGTGTGATTAAGCCAATTTTTGCTTATAAATCATTCCAGATGGAGTAATAGCATAACAAGTCCAAAACAACAGAACTATGTCACAAGTAACATTTCAACAACAATGCATTACTAGTATTATTAATAACTATTTTTAACTAGATGCAGACCAAGGGCTAGAAAATTGCGGAGGTAATAATATTAGACGTCATTTACAACAACATACCTTTGTTTCTTGTCCTGTAAAAATAACAACACCAACAATATACTCTGTATTTCTGAGACTGCATCCCTGAAAACCAGAGATTCAATAAATTAATGTCTGCTCAATTCATAAATTAAGTAAACAAAACATAAGCATCTATCGATGGTAGTACCACCATATACAAAGTTAAAAACAAACTCGACAAAGAAAAAACACTCACTCACTCTGTCAAATGCAGCAATTATGGCTAGCTTATACAATACAACAACAAAACACAAACAGCATTGAGAGAAAAATAAATAAAAACACAGCATACTCGCAAAAGAATTTGGTTTGGACTGAGGGGAAGTGTTTGCTTTTGAATCAAAAGATTTCCAGTAAATGTATACAGGGAATTGTTTGGTTGCTCACACTGAATTTCACCTGAAAATAGCAAGAAGACAGCTTGTCAAAACTTATAATAGATAGATTATCATTGGAATTGACTATCATCAACCTGATAATAAATGAGTATTACATAAAATTCAGAGTAATGTGTCGTAAAGAAAATTAAAAAGGCAATCATTTTGAAGAGCCATACAAACTTTCAATTACAGCAAACCGCAATTTAGAAATTTCCATACAAAAATACTAGAAATTTAAGAAAAATTAATGAGACAAGTAAATCATTTAATATTTTATGAGCAAAAAATTACTAGTATTTTAGTCGTAGTGAATCCCAAAAGTGAACATTATGTCCAATCGGATGATCTATATATCTAATGATAAATGACAACCAATTACACATTTACACAATTTTATATTACTTTTACCCAACCTGAATTAACAGCTGATCCGACGCTTAACAATGGTGAATGTAAACACAGTATGTGTCTCCACAAGTAATCATAACATATGTACAAGATACTAATACTACTATACTATTTTACCAGCTAAATCCCCATACAAAGAGGAAGCCATGTGAAAGATACTATACATTTCTGTAATCACATTGTTTTTAAGTTGGAATCAGAGTTGTATCTCGAAGAAATAAGGCACGTAGCCAATCCATAGAAACTAACATACACAAAAGACTGATTAAATTGATGTCCTGTACTCACTTCTCAGACAGATAAGCCAAAACTATGATCATGTTACAAAAAATCCTTTTACTAAAAATGTTTAAAACAAAAATGCATTAAAAGATAAAAGGTTTGAAGGTGTATGTATCCTAGGACTTGGACAGAAAATAAATAATCGTAATAAGGGGTATCATAAATATTAATCATTAAAATACAAACCTTTAAACTCGGATGCCTTCTCTGGAGTCAGGTAATCCCAGGTTTTTTCCAATGCTTTCCTAATCTTCAAATTGGTCTCCCCGTCCAAATTAGCAGTCTGTCACCCAAACCCAGCATTAATAATCGCAAATACTGATAAAGAACATCAAGAAACACTCATACTAGATTGAAACATATTAACAAACAAATAAATAAATAAACCTCAATGTAGCAGACACCATCTGCATTTGTACTAGCCAAGAAAATCAAATCTGCAGGAAAGAATCCATCCTGCTTAACCTACAACAAAATCACTTTTTTCACAATCCCAAAGATACGTATGTGCCTCTACAAGATGGGAACAAATATAACAAACATGATAAAGAAAATAATTTGAGGTGCTAGACAAAAACAAACGAAGGGTACATGAGCAAAATATTAAGAAAATCATAATATGAAAGGGGGAAGAAAAATACAAAACTATAAACATCATTACTATTAATATTATATGTAGGAGAATCAAGCAAGATAAGATTTTATTTTTATCTTATTTAGTCCTGTTTGCTTTTACACTGTGCTTGGTTGGCGAGAAATAGAGGCATGAGAAGTATCGAAGAGAGAAAGAGGAAGGAGATGCCACACTTCTCCTGATTGGGAGACAGAAGAAATAGGGGAGAAATACCAATTTGGTGTGGGTCCCACGCTTAAAGACAATAGAAACGGTGTTTTTCATTGTTTTGCCCTTACTTTCTTGATCAACAAAGATGAGTGGCAAAAACCACCATTACAGTTGAGGAAGTGGAGGCCTATGTGGAGAAGTGGGTATCATTCATTTTATTTTGTATTTATTAATTATATATCTGGAGGTGGAGAAGGGGAATGGATAACTAGGAGTTGAATTTTTTTAGCAGAATCTTTAATAAGAGAATAGAAAACACATGAATTAAAAAAAATATATATAAAATTGATGTGGAGGAATGAAAGAACAAATAGTGCATCGAATATGATGGTAAGTGAATCGCTGAAAGCTGTGATAAATGATAATTATGGTTTTTTTTTAAGACAATGACAATTATGGGTTGAATACTTGAATTGCATAGAAATAAAAATTTAAAAAAAAAATTAGGGGTTGAATTGGTCGTAAGCCTGATGGTGGAGTGAAACTGCATCAATGGATTTATTTTAAAAAAGAAAGGGTATTTTGGTACTATAAAAAATAATTAACACTTCTTTCTTCTCTACTTCTTTCATCTTTCTCTTATACCAAACAATACATAAAATCTACTCTATTTCTCATTTTGTTTTTCTCTCTTCTCATACTCTCTTAGCAACTTCTCTCTTCACAATCTCTCTTCCAAACCAAACACACCCTTAATCTCAAGACACTTGGTAGAATTAATTATAGGTATATTTAACAAGAGTGTTGCTATTTATCGCGAACGTAAATTTCACAATAACTTGAAATGAGGCTTATATTTAGGGACAAGTTTCATTTCGAAAGGGGCTTTCTATTTAGGGATAGAGTTAGTAAATGTAAATAAACAAATAAAATTATTTATATGTATAATATAGTATAAATTACTTAAATAAATTACTTCGTATAAATTATTTAAAGTGTAACGAAATTTAGAATATCGGTCATCGCACTTTCTGCAATTCTGCTTTAGTGGATTTGGATTCAGCCACTGCACACCACTATCCGAGATTAACAACATAGGATGTAAGAGGACGATAACATATTATGAACATATGTTGTGAGGACTGCATCCCCCAATGACATGATAACCAACCAACATCTTATGAAAGTTAATATGCATAGGATCAATGACCATTATAAATACTCTTCCAATGAGGTTGTAAGTTTTAGTTTGTAACATAGGCAAGACAAAATTAAATATAGCAGAGAAACATATAGCATACTGCACACTCACCTTGATAATATCTCCGACCTGCAACTTTTTCCAAGGTATAGACACCCACTTTTGATCTTGTAAAACATCTATCATATTATTGTTTATGGACATGTCATTTTGAAAACGCTTCTGTTGTAACAAATTTAAGGGGAAAACATTAATAGGAGGGGCACAGTGAAATCCACTGGAATAAATCAATTTATAAGAAAGCCTCAATAATTTGAAATAACAAAGTCGTCAAGATATCTAAATAAACATTTATCCAGTCATGCATGCATGAATACATAAATGCATAAAATCATTCATTACATATATGGAAGTCATAATCACATTATGAAACAAAATAAGCATAATCTTTCACAAATATGGAAGCATTTTGTGTGATAAAATGTTTCTTATATACATATCAATTCAACGTTTTCCTATAACATCCTTAGTTGAAATTTCTTATAAAACGTCTATCCAAAAAGATGAAATCTGAATCCCCTACTCCTAAAAACTTAAGTAAAACATACCAAAAAGAAAGTAATGTGCAGAGAGAGTAAAGAAAATTCTTACCCAGTCCTCAAAAGCTTCCTTAATAAGAGAAACGAGAAGCACCAAAGATAGAGGAAGCACATTAGTTATTGGAGAGACAGGACTACAACATCAGAAAGTATGTAATTAGACTCTAAAAGCTTTCAAGATGGTGAAAGGATTCAACATATGAAAAAGTATATACTACTGAAAATGACGTTTGCACTAATTAATTAAAGCATGGAAAAAATATGATGCCAGATCCAAGAAAAACATGGTAAATGATACTGTGGCAGTTTGATTAGAAGTTGATTGCAATAATAACGATATTCAAGTAATTACCTCGAGAATGAACTAGTTTGTTGTTGAAGTCAGGGGGTTAAATAAGAAAGAAAAAAACAAAGACAAAGAATGAAGACTTTGAATTCTAACAATGGTTTGATTAAAACTAAGCACTAAAGCTAAATTATACTAATATACCAGTCATAAAGACCTAATCTTAATGAAAAGAGGAAACCAATCATGATATATATATATATATAACGAAAATGAAAAACTGATCCTAAGAAACAATCGAAGATATTATGAAATATGAACTACTCTAAGATACAACCCAAATATCGAGATATTTCTCAGATATTACAATCAGAATTCTATTGAGTAGGCCTCTATTAAGGCAAGGCTGTCAAGTCAGTTAAACTGAATTTAGTTGGTTAACCAATTTTGAGGTGACGCTATCCTCAGATCCTGTAGCGGCCAGGGATCGCTCCACAGGCGTGCTTTTTTATGCCACAGTAGCTCCCTATTGTTTTACATTGGACCAAACAGAGTTTTATATTGAGAGTATTTCAATAAAATACAACTTCAACTCTTACTACTATAATAACCAGCATTCTAGAATAGACATGCAGTGAACGTCAAAATATTGAAAAGCAAGAACTCTATCGGTCTCTAGCATAATGTTAAACCAAATACAGTCTTGTACTAAACTTACAGAATCAGACCTCAAACAAGTCTTATGTCACCATGCCTTATCTTATCATGCACAGCAAGTAGGCCCCTAATTTCATAGAATCAAAAGTACTGTTTTCAGCTTCATAATAGCCAGTATTGGCCACCAATTAACCCTTAAACCCACCCTGTGATCCCATGGGTTCTAAATCACCCTAACTATCAGATAACCGAATATAAATATCCAATTCAAGCATGCATCTGTAGTACATTTTATCCATACAAATAATAACTATTAAAATCAAAATGTGTCTAATTAACCGATATATATTATCATCCAACCTAATAGAAGAAAGCAGTAAGCCTAAGCAAAAAAGTTGGTGAAAAAATAAGACGGTGTTGTGTGCCCTCAGTGTGTACGCTCTTTCTTCATGAATCACAATTAAGCTAGTATATTGCAAAATAATCCTTGAAATAAAATACTTTCTAGCATTTACATACCTAATTGGGGTGGTTGACAAAATTGAGATTGTAAGAAAGTAGAGATTAGCCACCCGTCTGAACTGCAGGACAAACAGGAATTTATATCATCGGAAAAAACATAAAAAACACTGATAATGTGGCAAGGATAGACCCCATCATTTAAAAAAGAGCATGATTTACCGTCAATAAACAGTACAAATGTAGACAAAATCAAAAGCTTAGAGTATCTTACCTGTTCAAATAATCCTTTTGGCAGAAAGGTGAAAAAGTTGTATTTTGTGGTCGATATTGAATTTCCCTGAAATAATGGATATTAACTGATCAAATTCGATATAATTACAAGATATAGGCATGTGAAATACATAATATAATCCCAGACATAAAAAAATTCACTACTTCTGGAAGCCAGAACTATCAACTTGTGAAACAATGTTGTCAAAGGGATTCGGAAGGTATCCAAAGAGAAACTAGGAAAATCAAGACGCTTTTGACCAGGAGGTAAAAAGAATATTGATGATGGGAAGAAACCATAAAACATAAGGTTAAATAAGATAGTTGTGTAGTAAATAAGCTTAAAATCGGGAAAATATAAGGTACTAAGCAAAACACTAGGAAGCACTGAGAAATGTGAGTTAGAATAATGATGGGTTATACCAATTTAATCACCAAAGCTGGGAAATGTAGTATCTACAGGTTCACTGAAAGTAGAGAGAGAAAGATAAGAAACTTGAGCTAAGTGAAATGTGTTACGGATTAAGAAGGAAAAGTTTGTTCATAAGACAAGATATCAAAAAAATGTGAAAGTTGTTATCATGAGCAGGTAATTAATAAAGGACGTGAGTTTTAATTGATCGAATATTAGCCCAAGAGTAAGAAATAAAGAGAGAACAAGGAAAAATTATGGGGCCAAACCACTAAGAATAAATTGGATGCTCCTTAAAAGAGACTAATATTCGATCTATTAAAAGAGACTCGAGTTACTGAAAAACCACTTGGTTAATGAATGGGAGGACAACAATGGAAGCAACATACTTACTACGACGTATGATGGAGCGGTATCAAATGGATCAAAAGGACTTGCACTTGGTTTTCATTGATTTGGAGAATGCATATGATAGAGTGTCTAAAAATTTTGTGGAAAGCCCTAGAGAAGAAAAGTGTTAGGGTTGCCAATATTCGAGCTATCAAGAATATGTATGAGGGAGTCTAGACAAGTGTGAGGGCACAAGGTGGAGACACCGAAGATTTTCCCATAACAAAAGGATTGCACCAAGGTTTAACACTAATCCCTTATCTTTTCACCAAGGATTGCACCAAGATTTTCTCATACTTACGGAACACATCCAAGAGCAAGCACCAAGATGCATGCTTTTTTAAATGATATCGTCCTACTTGGAGATTGAAGACTTGGAGACAAGCCTTAGAAACATATGGCTTTCACGTGAGTAGAAGCAAGACAGAGTATATGGAATGTAGTTTTAGCAAGAGGCGAAGCATTTCTAGCTTAGAGGTGAAAGTTGGATCATATCATACCACAAGTTACACGGTTTAAATATATTGGATATAGTACAAAAAGACGGAGAAATATAAGGAGATGTAAACCATCGAATCCAAAATGGGTAGCTGAAATGGAGGAGTGCCTTCAAGTGTTTTATATGATGTGAAAGTACCGCTCAAGTTAAAGGGAAAGTTTTACCGGAAGGACCGGCGATGTTGTACAGGACAAAGTGTTGAGTAGTAAAGAACCAGCACGAACATAAGTTAAGTGTAGCAGAGATGAGGATGTGGTGTTAGATGTGTGGTAAGACAAGACGGGATGGAATTAGAAACGACAACATTAGAGAGAGTTGGGGTAGCACCTATAGTAGAAAAGACGGTAGAAACTAGACTTGCGTGATTTTGGCATGTGAGAGAAGACATGTGAATTTTGAAGTAAGGAGACTAGATCAGATGCAGGGGAGTCAAATCACTAGAGGTAGAGGAAGACCTAGAAAAACTACACGAGAAACTATTAAGGAGGATTTAAAATGCATCTTCAATATTTTGGGGTAGCATTTCTCTTATATTTTTTCTAGATCTACCCCTACCTCTAGTGATTTGACTCCTTTCCATCTGATCTGCTCTCCTTACTACAAAATTCACAGGTCTTCTCTCTAAATGCACAAACCACTAAGTCTAGTTTCTACAAACTTTTCTACTATAGGTGCTACCCCAACTCTCTCTCTCTCTCTCTCTCTAATGTCGTCGTTTCTGCTTTTTGCATCATGAATATTTTCTAAAAAAATCAGAACCAATACTCCCTCTATCCCTATCTCTATTATCTATTTACTATATGCTTATTCTGAGACCAAAAAGGCATTCCTCGTAAAATGCTCACAAACTATCCTCTTTCAATAGACAAATCCAATAGAAAGAACAGATTAGATTATTTAGAGTTTACACTCCAAGTTCAAAATATTACGCAGTTGGCATTTTGAAGATCAGTCATAACACTTAATCCACAGACATATCAACTAACCAAAGCAGAACTCGCCATGAATCTTTAATCTTCAATATGACTAAATCTGCTTTTAAGAATCGATAAGCTTACTAAAACACTAAAATATCTTCAACCTTAACATTAATCAGTTACGTTACAAGTTCAAATTCAAAATATCACACACAGAAGATCAATCACAACACCAAGCAACTTGCTTAATTCACACACATATCAACTCAACGAAGCACAACTCACCCTGAATCTTTAATCTATTAATCAATAATATATAAAATATTTAACTTAAGAACCAATCTAATCAATAAACTAACAACTAAACCCTTTTTTTGGTAGTGTTAACAACTAAACCTTTACTAAAACACTAAAATCACCTCAAACCTTCACAAAACCAACGGAACAACATGAAAATTAAGAAGCAATGAGTGAAACGAACCTTGAATCGAACAGGAAAATTAGCTTCACGATCGTTACAGAAAATGGTGCGATAAGAAGGAGCCTGAGGTTGAACACGTCCGAGTCGAACCGATTGAGAAGGAACTCGATGGCTGATCGTGGAACTCGTTCGAGAAGTGGAAGAACGAGACGATTGAATCCCATCCCATCCCTTCATCATTTCTTCAATTTCAATTTTTCATGCGATCGATGAGATCAATTCGTTTAGTTCGATGAGATCAATTCGTTGAACAAAAATCTCAGGTTTTGATTGGTGTTCTTCGTTTCAACGTTGAACGTGAAAAAAACTGAAGAGATTTTCAACTTCAACCCCGTAATTTCTGATTTCCCATTTTTGTCCTTGTCTTTCTATTTTCGTGTTTTCATTTTTATTTTCTTTTTCGAAAACCGCGTTCATGTTATTTGTAATTAATTAACATCGCTAAATTCCCTCCGCCTACGTGTTATGGTAGATTAGATTCGGTCGTTAGCGTGCGTTGTATTGGTTGATAGGTCCTCCACCCACTTCAATATATATAAAAAAAAAAAATTTAAGAAGTCGATCTATCTCATTGAGTTGAGATAAACATACTTCAAGGTCTCATATCAGCATCCTTAATATAAAAATATTAGGTAAGAATGACCAAAGCAAAACATAATGTAGTGTATAAAAAAGAATTGACAGTTGTTTTAAAATTGTATACAAAATGAATTTATCCTCTGATATTATGAGTTTTTATTACTAGGAGTAAAATGGTAGGTATTTTTACATTATATTGGAGGTTTGGGACCGAAAAGAGGTTAAGTTAAGTTCATTTTTTATTTGGTATACCGTTGTGTGGTCTATTTGAAGATATTTTAATGACTTCATCTTTTATACTCCCTCTGTTCCATATTAAGTGACATAGTTGACTCTGTCACACATACTGATTCATATTCTTTATCATTAATTATCTATTAAAAAAATTATGAAAATTTAATATTTTGTAAATATTTATCGAAACGAATCCAACAATATCTTATATGATATTGTTTATCTTTGTATATTAGAAGAAAAACATGGTTAAAGTTTGTCAGGTCAACAATCCACATTGTCAAACAAGTCATCTAATATGGAACAGAGGGTGTAATACGAGTGTCTCTCTAGTCACTATATCGGGTGATGACCTTCAAGTATCTTTCATTGGCTTGGTGTGGGGTTGTATACTTGTACCTTTTTTTTTGTGTGTGCACGCGCGCGCGTGTGTGAGACCTCATATGTTATCCTTATCGTGAATGGCTTACTCATATAATCATTGGCATGGTCCCCTCAAATTCTTATGGGTATATTGTGTTAAGGCTTGAGTAGATGTCTCGAGTGTATGCAAATTCAAAAACCCCCAAACATGAATTTTGTTGGTTGTAAGGGTGAATGCTTAAACCTGTTTCGTGATAATTAACCCAAATATAGATGTTTTTAGCTATGAGAGATGATAACCGGCAAAATAGTTGGTTATCACGTTGCTCTTATCTCTCATAATGAACAAGAAATTGAGTGAATGCATTGCTTAAAGCATCTAATCATTGCCTATTTAGAAGTATATAATTATAAGTTGTTTTTATTGGTAATTAATCATTTTAAACTAGTAATGTTTGTTGTGGATGTTTGATGATACATGATGAGGAATGACTCTAAAGATATGGGAAGTTGCAACGTGAATTAGGATTGCTTCGCTGAAGATTTGGAAAGATGCAGCTCCCTGGATCGCTAGTTGGGTCGTACAGCTAGTACAAACCTATGGGATCAGTTATGGCCATTGCTTAAGGAGTGAGAATGAGTTGGCGCCAATGTTTGGAATCCTCAGAATAATAGAGAATATGCCTGGAGTAGGTAGGATATGATAAGGACAACTCATGTGTAAAATGATCAAAGGGTACAACTTGTAGTGGTTGGCCTTGTACTATAAAAGGACAATCATGTGTTGGTGTCAAGGGTCCGAAAATTTGTTAGTGAATTGGAAAGGCCAAGTTTCAGCTAGGGTTAACAGCTTTAGATTTTTCACTCTATCTCATCTTCTCCATAGATGAGCATGAATGTTAGTTCTTAGAGTATTAGAGTTAGATTCTTTGGTGATGATTTTAGCTCACCACTTTACTTTGCATGCGTACTAGATCTTGGAGGAGGCTTCAGACGCTAAGATCTAACTAAGACATTTTTCATAGGCCAAAGGATCAACAAAATAACGCTTCGATGGGAGATGTTGAGATCTTATCCGAGCAATGTTGCCTATTAAGTTTTATGTGATTGTACACCGAAAGGTATGTCTTCACAAGCTTAATACGAAATCTGAGTGCACAACATTCTCAGTGCCCATCAGGTTGCCAGGAAGTCGTAGAAAGCTATAACTCTGTAAATCGTAGTAAAGCTTTGTCATAACTGAACATAGTTTAAACCACATTTTTCACTGAGAATTTCTAAATCTTTTTAACTATTTTCTTAACCTTTAACTTTTATATTTACTGTTGTCACAAGTGATTTATTTTATTTTCTTGCAAACAAGTTTTATGCTGGAAAGCTAGAGTGTTATAGCTCCCCGGTCCCTGCGAAGTGAAATGTTGTGTTTAATTGTTATAATCATTATGACTTCTCTTATCACATGTCTTTTTGAAATGTTACACTCGCGTTTGAACAAAGCTTTAGTTGCACATGTCTATTATTGTTTAAAGATACTTCCTTGGACAAGGTTTTGTACCATTTCGCTTGGCTAAGGGTTTTCTTATATACAAAGTATTTCCTTCTCCCTTTGGAAATTTCTAAAACTTTAGTTTATCTATGTCTTTCTTTTTCTGCCATTACTTAAGGACGAACAATGATCAAGTTTAAGAATGTGATAATTCTTAAAATAAGAGTTATTTAACACGCACACCTAAGACTGAATTAATATCCCCTTTAATATCTACTTCATCATGTTTTTGGGATTATTTTTATAATTTATGTCGTTTTGTTATTTTAGAAGAAATGTAGTGATTTAGTGTTTTGAAACAAATTGTGTTGGTATGTCATATGTGAATGTTATATTTTGAAAGAAATATTGCAAAGGGGGAATTAATAATTTGTGGGGTGCAATGCATGACAACCTTATCCTAAGAGCACATGAGAAACATCGCGAATCAATGAGACATTGAAAGAATATTTGTCCCGTCACTTTATTCCATTGGGTTAATGGTTATTTTATGCATGAGCACAAAATATGGCCAAAAAGGAGGAAGAGAGAGAGAGAGAGAGAGAGAGAGAGAGAGAGAGATAGAGAGAGAGAGAGAGAGTAGGGGTCCTAAACAATCATATATAAAAAGACAAGAGTTCTACTGAAGTAAAAGAATATTTTAGCAATACAAAAGCACAACTGACGTGATTTTCAAAGCAAAATTACTGTGATTTTATTAAGCTAGCAATGGTAGCTTTTATGCCAACGTGATAAATCACCGTGATTTTCCTTAAAACGTGGATGACAAACGCACAAGCAAACGGACTAATAGTCTATACTTTTCCCCGGCCACAATACACTTTCACCATCATATTCCACTGCCTTCCACTATATTTTGAAGTCTTTGGAGCTTTGACTTGAAGAAAAGGAACTTGCATTGTGAGTTGAAGCAATAATTGTTATTTTAGCTCGTATTATTCCTCTCTTTTCTTCATACTTACTTTAAAATAGGTTGCAAATGAACTCATTTATGTTAGTCTTCATTTGAAGGTTACTTAGCTCACTATCACTATGAGATAAAACTATGTGGTTGAGGATCAATGAATTTATATATTTATGAAAAATGATAAATATGAAAAGGCTTGATTTAATATGGATTAAGCTATTATGCTTGAAAAGGATAAATACCGAAAATGCTTGAGTTAAATGTCTAGGGTATCTTTTAAGTCCATGGGGAACCATTGTGATAGTAATGTTGCATGGTGGTTTGATTTGAAGTGTGAACCTATAAAAGGCAGTAGTCCAATGATAATCGATAATTGTGTTGGAAATCCAGGTAGTTAAACGATCCAAGAATGCTACTTCATGTTGCAACTTCTAGGCACATGTAAACAAACTGTATAACTAAGTTGTATCCTTAGCTACTATTTACCACCTATACTTTAGACAAAATTTCTCTCATTATTTCTTGCATACATGATTTTAATTTTAATTTTAACGTTCAACTCAAAATGTTTATCTTTGTTATTTGTTACTTAGGATCCTAACTAATTTAAAAATTTGAAAATGTTTGGAACTTAGATACATCAATCTTTGTGGAAACGATGCACTACTTTCAATTTATTACTTATTACAATAGTAGATACTCGTGTTTCATCTCATATTCGCAACAAAATTCTAGTTTAACCATTGAAAATTTTGATGATTTATTTTTCAAAGATGAATTTTTTTTTCTATAACAACACATTTCTCACAAATAATAGAAATATTACAGCAAGCAACAACCGATGACTTTTCAGAGAGGACTTTAGGGATTTAGTTATTTTTTCAAAATGAAAATTTCATTTCCCAATTTTCTAATGGTCCTTGATAGAGAATTGGCAAGTGTACTAAAAACTATAGAAATAGTAAAATATCGTTCCCACGAGGACTGTTTTTAATCTCAACAATTCTAGTACGTTATTAATTAGGATGTAAAAAAGGTTATTTTGATTTGCCACTAGGCTGTTGATTGGTTTGATTGCATAAAAGTAACAACAGAAAATAAAGATTGGTTTTAAGAATAAGAGAGAGATGAGATCAGGTCTTTCGAATCATCGATGTTCCCCTAATTGGTATACTGCACCTATTCTTATGAATGATTCTCTAGTTCCACGATAGTTAACAAAATAGTCCTAATAAATCCCTTGAGTTAGGACCCTCTTCTCAAACTACATCCCCTAATTTCTTAGGTGGTCTAATAATCTTTGAAGGTTTAAGCACGTTAACCTAATATCACTAACAAACGATTATCCATTCCTAGATTAACCATGTTTATTAGAACAATTCAATTAGTCTAAGTCGAAAGCTAGAGTTAGTAGTCATTCGTTCTCACTAAATCATGTTTATATTTGATCGGGATATAAAAAGCATTAAGAACAATTGAATTGAATAAAAACTAGATTTTCATTCACAATAAATAGAGTTTCACAGCAACATGGTTTAATTAGGGTTACAAAGAATCATCTCAGACCTAATCTCTAAGAGATTTAGCTACTCATAATTGAGTTTACAAATAGCATAATCAATGAAAGAATTAAAACATACATAAACTGGTAAAGAATGGAGCAAATCGCCCTGTTCTTCGGTCTCTGGGTCTGCAAATCGCACTTTCTCTCTCCAGAATTCGTCACCCATTGTTTCAGACTAAACTTCAGAATAAATAGGCTCAGAATTTCGCCTAATCGTGTCACGATTTAAGTAAATTGTGACACGTTTTGCCTTGTGTCACAACCCACGGAAATTAGGGTTTCCAGAATCGTGTCGCATTTTGGTCATCGTGACACGATTTGCCCAATGTCGAATGCATGTTTTGGCCTTATGGAATCGTGTCATGTTTTGTCTAAATCGGGACACGATTTGGTCTCTTGGCTTTTTCTTCAGTTTTTCTCCTTTTCTTGTTGCTTAAGTTGCCTTGTGAACTCCAAAATGTGATCAAAATACATATAAAATTACGTAATGACGAGATGTCATCAGTCCTTTATCGAGTGGCCATGAATTTGGCTGCCCTTGTTTTCTCCTTATGAAGATTCTCCAAAGCAATTTGTAGTTCATCATAAGTAGGTAAGCTTTCATATTCAAAATTCTCTTACCTTACTTTCCTAATGGTTGTGATGTGACACCATAAACACCAATTTGAAATACATACTAAAATTAGTAATGATAATCGAACAAAAAAAAACAATATGCGACATTGTATTTTTACTACAAATTTGATATCTCAACTTTAAATAGAAGGCAATTTTGTAAAAATACCTAGGCTTCTCTCATCTTCCCCTCTTATCTCCCCTCATCACCATCTGCGTTAGCCACCACCTCACCCTCAACAACCCCCC